>Ga0302324_100006106_pt1 | contig 26116 bp, 24 predicted proteins | sample Palsa_T0_1_FD_201949 | JGI IMG/M metagenome (GOLD analysis project Ga0302324, IMG submission 201949) | Peat permafrost microbial communities from Stordalen Mire near Abisko, Sweden - Palsa_T0_1 | ecosystem: Environmental > Terrestrial > Soil > Palsa > Peat permafrost | place: Sweden: Abisko... | reverse complement strand
CCTGTGGGGTGCAAATGTCACGGACTCTCATTACCTAGTTGGGATTCAACCCTCGGTGCTCGGAATCGGCACAGCATGGAGCTCTCCGGCGACGTTCGGCGTGGAGGTTCGCGTCAAATACTGATGCCCTGTGCCAGCTTGGGCTAGACGATCGTCTGGTAATGCAAGGCTACTCGCTCGGAACGCCCCGCCCCCGCGGCATACCACAGCCTATTTTCGTGGCGTTCCTCGCGGTGGCTATACTGGAGCCCACTCACTTAGGGTCGAGAATGGAGCATGCGTCGAAAACAGGTTTTAAAAGCGTCCGAGTCTACGACGCGTGAACGGAAGCGGCGGTCTGGCAATGAGTTGCGCCAGATGATTCTGGAGATTGCCAGGGAAGAATTCAAACGCAGGGGCGTTGCGCGAGCAACTGTGGAAGAAATTGCCCGCAAGGCAAAGGTGACCGAGACTCAAGTTTATCGCTATTTCGGATCCAAAACTGAGTTGTTCCGCGAAAGCATCTTTAATCCCCTCGACCAGCATCTTTTGAAGTTCCTGATCCGTGAAATGTCCGCGGAGAGCCGCAATGAAACGTTTTACGAGGCCGTCCTACGCGATCACAGAGGCCTCCAACGATTCATTGCCGAGCACTCGGATTTGATCGCCGCGCTTGTGTTTGCTGAGAAATACAGTGAGGGAAGCACGCAGGGTATTCGTGCCATCAACAGCCTCGAAGCATATCTTACCCACGCGGCCGATCAGCAAGCCAAACTCACACCGGGAAGACCTAGAGTTGATACGGAGCTTATGGTGCGAGCGTGCTTTGCTGCCGTTCTTGGGACCGTATTATTTAAGGACTGGGTCTTTCCCAAGGGCGGCGATGATAGACGGTGGGAAAACGCTGTGAGCACTTTGTTGGTCGATGGAATGGGGAATACACCTGTCGCGCGAAATTCCGCGCGGAAAAAGCGTTTGTACAGTACTGACACCCGCTGAATACTGTATGACCCGCTTGCTGGCAATTCCGCACTGGAATCGACCCATCACCCGCCGCTAGATAGTGAGCACAACAGGAGTGGCGCTTAAAAATCTTGACGCTGTCGGATTTTTCCACTAAATCCAAGGTTCGTCTTAAACTGCGGAGGCCAGAAACTCGGTGCACTCGGTTCGCTGTTACTGCCTGGCGGACGCCATCTTTGACGGCAGCGAATTACCGCGCAATCAACTTTTTGACGAGCCACAATGAACGACTCATCCCTTTATCTTCCCCCGAAAGTCTGGACATGGAACAAGGCCAGCGGCGGCCAGTTCGCCAGCATCAACCGCCCCATTGCAGGTGCAACGCAAGAGAAGGCGCTACCCGTAGGGCTCCATCCGCTGCAGCTTTACTCCCTCGGTACGCCGAACGGCGTAAAAGTCACGATCATGCTCGAGGAGCTGTTGGCGCTAGGTCGCTCCGGCGCCGAGTACGACGCGTGGCTCATCAATATCATGAATGGCGATCAGTTCGGCAGCGGTTTCGTGGCCGTGAATCCGAATTCCAAGATCCCGGCACTTTTGGATCGCAGCGGCGAGAGGCCGATTCGTGTCTTCGAGTCCGGGGCGATACTCGTGTATCTCGCCGAAAAATTCCAGGCCTATCTGCCCACGAACCCCGCCGCGCGCGCCGAGTGCCTGTCTTGGTTATTCTGGCAGATGGGGAGCGCGCCGTTCCTCGGCGGTGGCTTGGGTCACTTCTATGCGTACGCGCCGATCAAGATCGAATATGCGATTGACCGGTTCGCGATGGAGGTGAAGCGTCAGCTCGACGTTCTTGACCGACGACTCGGAGAATGCGAATTCATTGCGGGGGACAGCTACACAATCGCCGACATGGCGATCTTCCCCTGGTATGGAGGACTGGTGAAGGGCTGGCTGTATGGCGCGGCAGAGTTTCTGTCCGTGCATGAGTACAAGAACGTTCAGCGGTGGGCCTCCATGCTCCTGGATAGGCCTGCCGTGCAGCGCGGTCGTATGGTCAACAGAACCTATGGGGAGCCTGCCAGTCAGTTACACGAGCGCCACGAGGCGAGCGACTTCGACACCAAGACGCAGGATAAGATGGTGGGGTAGGGGCGGTGGGGTCGCCACTGGCAACGGAGAGTATCCATTTCTTGGGGGTACGCACTGCACAAGCGTACGCTTCACCAAGGGCAAAGGACGAGACTTCGGAGCGGGTGATCCTTCAACTACGAGCCGTGCTCCGCCGGAATGTCGCGGTCGGCGATGCCGATACGGCCTGATTTACTGAAGCGCGCGCATGCGATTACGGCAGCGGCCCAGGGTCGCGCGCGATCACGACACGATGATCGATTTCCTCGCGGCCGCGGCCGGATACCATGCCGACGGCCTGAATTATTCCGGCGTCGATCGCCACGTCGCCCGTGAACTGGGGATTGCCGGATCCATCTAGAATCTGACCGTTCCGCACTATTAAGTCGTAGGTTGTAGTCATGGCCGATCGATGGCGGTTCACTCAGCGCTTGATGGCCTCGAGCACGGAGGAGGGCTTGAGAAACATGGGGACGTTCTCCTCGGTGAGATGACACCATTTGATGTTACAGCCGCCATCGACAATGAGGCACTGTCCCGTCATGTAGCTCGACCAGTCGGATAAAAGAAATAGTACCGGCCCGGCGATCTCATCGACTTGGCCGTGCCGGCCCATGGGGATGCCCCGGCGATTACGCTCCGGATCATCAGCCAAGCTGGCGGTCGGTGTATCGGTTGGACCCGGGGCAACGGCATTGACGCGGATTCCGTCCAGTGCCAGCTCAAGCGCCATGGTTTGGACCACCGACTGGATTGCGGCCTTGCCGGCCCCGTAGCCAACATTGAAGGGGGAGGAGGTTAGTCCATTGATCGAGGAGATGGCGATCAGAGAGCCCGGGCGACGCAGTGCCTTCAGTTCAGCGGCAGCGCCCTGCATCATGAAGAACATGGAGTCGAGGTTCAGGGAGAGCTGCGCACGCCAGTGTTCCCTGGAGAGCCTGTGGGCAGGGCCCCACGTCGGGGGCGGCGCGCCGCCAATCACGGTGACCAGTCCGTAGAAGTTCCCCGGCGCAGCGCGTGCACGATCCATGACCGTGCCGACGCCGTCCTCGCTTAGGATGTCGGCAACCACCGGAATGATCGATAATCCTTGCGACACCATAGGTGCGATATGTGTCTCAAGACTCTTCTCCGAATGATCCGCGGCGATCACGGTTGCGCCCGCTTGGGCCGCCATGCGCGTGACCGCCGTTCCGATACCGCCGCCGCCTGCGCCGGACACCACGATGATACGGCCGTTGAGCTTGGGTAGATGTGCAGAGCTCTGTTCCATCGCGACTCCTTCAGTGGAAGTGGACCTTGCGTTCGCCGGCTGGCGTGCCGGGTTGGCCCCGCGTCTGAGCGATGCCGGTACTCTCACCGAGCGCCAGGGTCTTTGTTCTAACTCCGGATGATGACCGGGAGACTGAGCCAGCCTCTTTGAAAGTATCCTTGGTTTAGCCCTGACTCCTGCACTGCGAAATCGAAGTCCTTCACCCGCGACAGAAACTCGCGAACCAATACGCGCACCTCGAGTTGGGCGAGATACCTGCCGATGCAATGATGCTGACCCAGCCCAAACGACAACACGCGGGGAATCGAGCGGTTCCAGATAAATTCGTCCGGGTTGTCGAACTCCCGGTCGTCGCGGGACGCGGAATACAGCATGCACGCCACCCGCTGGCCGGCCTTGACCGGCTGCCCCGCAACTCTCGTGTCTTTGTGCGCGGTGCGGAAGGTGTACTGAGCCGGTGCGCAGTATCGGAGCATCTCTTCGGCGGCGATGGGAATGTTCTTGTCGAGATCGGCGCGTACTGCCTCGAGCTGGCCGGGGCGGGCGTGCAGTTCCATGATGCCCCGCCCCGTGACTTTGGGAACGGATTCCATCCCACCGACCATGGCGCATACCAGCTGGTCGGCAATCTCGCCGTCGCTCAAGGCACGCCGGCCGGGCTCCATGCGGTAATTGATGAGTCCATCGTATAAGCGATTGCTCCCATCGGCTCCGGCCTTGCGCCGCGCCTGAATGGCCGGAAAAATGTGGTGCCGCAAATTCGTGAAGAAGCTGGTGAGATCAACGCCCTGTGTGCCGGGTTTGTATCGCCCGATTTCGCCGATGGCCCCGAGAATCTCGTCGGCGGCGTCCGCCGGCAGTCCGAACAGATGACAGATCACTCTAGCGGGAACCGCAGCCGCATAGTCCGTGCTCAAGTCGAATGCACGTCGCGGCAGCATCTCATCGAGCTGCTTTCGCGCAAGATCGCCGATGAAATCACTCAGTGCCGCAACTCCCTTGGGTTGCAAGGGGGCGATGTGGGCCCTGCGCATTTCTTCATAATAGGGCGAATGGAGCATGGGTCCCGGCGCAATTGGATTGGTGGATGCCAGGGGTGGGGCGGCCGCGTTGCGATGCGTACGCAGATACTGCGCGGTGGGCAGATTGGTTTCCGTCGCCAGAAACGTGTTATCGCCTACCCGCAATATCTCCCAGACATCCTCGAACCGGGAAAAGAAATACGTGTCATATGCGTCGCTGTAGTAGACGGGATGGTTATCGCGCAGTTCCTTGAAATACGGGTCAGGATCGGCGGCCACTTGCGCCGAAAACGGATCGAACTCAAACTTCGCTTGTGCCGTGCTGTTCACGAGTTCATGCCGCGGCGGAGCGAAGGCCGCTTCGATCCGAACTCACAGACACGAACTGACCGGAAGTGGCACGAGTCGGGACGTCCTTGCAGTGTGTAACCACGCCGTTGACGAGAATGCACTCGTAGCCGCCTGCGCGGCCCTTTCGCCGCCAGTCTCCATTGGGCATGTCGTGCACAATCTCATAGCGCTGCGTGTCGAAGTGAAGCGCGTCAAGATCGTAGATCAGAATGTCGGCCCAGAATCCCTGCAACAGCGCACCGCGATCCTTGAGACGCACGGCTCGTGCGGGCTTGAGGCCGAGATGAAAGTGCATTTCTTCGAGCGTCGCCAATTTATTCTCCCTCACCAGCCAGATCAGCAGGTCAGTCGCCACATGCCCCATGCCGAAAGACTTCGTGTGCGCACCGCCGTCCGATCCGCCGACCACGACGGCGCCATGCGATAGCATGCGCAACGCCTGCCGTGGATCTTTCGATGAAATCTGCGGAGACCGGAGCTGCAGCGACAGCTTCGAACGCCGCGCGATCTCTAACATGACCTTTACCACGTTGCGCCCTTCCTCACGGGCGATGTCGCCGAGCGTCCGCCCGACGTGGCGCTCGAGCGAGGGATCGTCGCCGACGTTCAGAACAATCTGGCCTTCGAGCCCGTTGGCACCGTTGGTTGCCCCTTTGGTGGCGTACTCCTGGGCGAACGCCCGCTGATATTCGGGGTCGGCGATCAGCGCGAGCACCTCCTCGTCCGAGCGGCACGCGGCGATCTGTCGGACCGCCGTCAGCATCCCACAGGATACGTCCAGCTGCCGCATGCCGGCTTCGATCCAGCCTCGATTCATCAACGCGTTGGCGGTTACGTCGTATCCCTTGGCGCGCTGCGCATCCAGCCACGCCAGATCGCGCTCCATCATGTCCGGCATCAAGTCGGATGTCATGAAGGCATTATGGATAACGCTGACCCCAGAACCCTTGGCAAGCTCCAACAAGCGCTCGGTGAGCGAGCGATCGCCATAGACAACGAGGTGGGACAGGAGCTGAATCACGCCCTCGCCGCGCTCGATCAAGGCCCGGCAGATCTCCAGAATGACTTCGTGCTCCTGCACATCTGTGGGCATCGGCGTGCCATCGAAGTCTACATGGGAGTTTCCGGCTTCGCCCATGGCCGACATCGATATGCCGAGCGCGCCGGCGTCCATCGCCTCGTTGATGAGACGATGTATCTTGGACATCTCCGCGGCAGTGGGCCGCCGTGTCTTAGCCGCATCGATGCCCATGACATAGACCAGCACTGGATTGAGCGGAAGGTAGCTCAGGACATTCACGCCTTTCGGCAGATTCCTTACTCTCGCGAGATATTCGGGGAAGCTTTCCCAATCCCAAGGCAGGGCTGCGCGTTGATGAGTTACCGGGATCTGCTCAGTGGTTTCCAACATCTGCATGGTTCGCTCGATGTCGCGCGGTCTGACCGGCGCCACGCCGAATCCGCAATTCGCATTCACCAATGTGGTGACACCGTTCTCGCCGGAATTGGAGCAATACGGGTCCCAGAAAAGTGCCACGTCGTAATGAGAATGCTGACTGACATGTCCGGGGGCAACAATCTTGCCCTTGGCGTCAAGGATTTGCCGGGCGGAGGCGGCTTTCAATGCACCTACTGCCGCGATGCGTCCGTCTTTTATGCCGACGTCAGCGTAGAAGGCCGGGCTGCCTGTGCCGTCGACGATTCTGCCGCCCTTGATGATGGTGTCGAAGGTCGTCATTGGACAGTCCCGCTTATGTACGCGCCCCACGCCTTGCAGCGCCCCATAGGCTCGCCGAGCATTGCGCGCCCGCCTGAGCAGTTGCACAGCACAGTACGCAGCGCATAATCGGTTGTCAATAGCATGGCTCGCAATGCATTGAACCCAATGGCCCTCGACGGTGCGCCGTCTCGCCGCCAGGGTGAGCTACGTAACTGTTCCGCGGATGTTTGGCCTCCCGAGCAGCGAGAACACAAAACTGCCCACGATTGCGAGGCCCGCACTCAAGAGCAAAAAAATAGTAAATCGGCCGCTCTGCTTGACGAGCAAGCTCAGCAGCACCGAGCCGAAGACACCGGACAAGGCGATGGCAGTACCAATCAGCCCGGGCGGCCATTGCCGCGCTCGTTCCCCGATCGAGCAATATCAGCGATAGCTGCGAAAACTGCACCATGAAGGGCAGGTTGCTCAGCAACATGCCAAGAACAATGATGCGGAAAGCCGGACTTCGCACGATGGCGCTGTAATCATCCGCGGCCGATCGGTGTGTCGTCTTCACCCGGCCATCGACTTTGTGATGCCTTCAGATGAGAAGGAGTGCACGGACGTCAGCGTCGCGAAGTCGAGATCGAACGTCGAGGTAAGCTGATAGGCATCCGCCCTGAAAGAAGCCGACGGGCTCGCCGTCGTAGGAGACCAGGTTCGGATTCGACGTGTACGTCTCACAAGTTTACGGTAGATTCATTCCCGCGAGCAAAAACTCTTGCGTCACGGTCCTATCATTGATGATGAGATCGATGTTCAGCAAGGCGAATGGTAGGTTGAACAATGGTCCCGCCATAATCGAAGCGCACTCCCGGGGTAAGCGCGACTATGTCGCCGAGATTCAGAACGTTTGCTTGCTGCAGCTGCGCAGCGCCGATGTTTGCGATTGAGATGGGCACATCTTGCAGACGTTCGGAGCGGCGCTCGGCAGTCACCACGATCGCATCGAGCGCATTGGCGTCCTGGGTCGACTGCGCCGCAGCAGTCGCCGATGTCGGGGCTTGTGCTCCAGCCTGCCATGCGTAGAACGTTGCGATCAGGGCTGCAAGCGCCCGCCAACGCAGCTTACCGCTGCAGTCATTAGTACCAGCCATTTCCCCCCCCCCGATTCAAAAATCACAGCCCAGCGGCATTTCAAACCATTTTCATTGTCGCGCGCCTTTCATTGTCGCGCGCCCGTCCATTGCCGCTCGGACGATCAGATGATAACCTAGCCTGAGCAGTCGTACAAATCGAGTCTGAGCAGTCGTACAAACTGCAGGCGGGGTTGGCAATGACATATGACCTCTTGGTTCGCGGCGGAATGGTCGTCGATGGATCCGGCCTTGCACGCTATCCCGCCGACGTCGCGGTCAAGGATGGCAAGATCGCTGCGATCGGGCGTTTGAACGGATCTGCGGCGAAGGAAGTGGTTGACGCGCAAGGCCAGGTGGTCGCTCCTGGATTCGTCGATGCTCACACGCACATGGATGCGCAGATATTTTGGGATCCAATCGGCAGCTGTTCCTGCTATCACGGCGTCACCACGGTCGTCTTCGGCAACTGCGGGTTCACGCTCGCCCCATGCCGGGAACGGGAGGCGGATCTTGTCTTTCGGAATCTTGAGCGCGCCGAGGACATCAGCCGCAAGGCGATGCTGGCGGGAATCAAGTGGCAATGGGAAACGTACGCCGAGTTCCTGGACGTAATCGATAAGCTGCCGAAAGGCATCAATTACAGCGGTTATATCGGCCACTCGGCGTTGCGAACCTACGTGATGGGTGAGCGCGCCTTTCAGGGCGGCGGCACGGATGACGACGTCCGCGCCATGAAGCGCGAAGTGCAGAACGCCTTGCGGGCGGGCGCCATCGGGTTCTCAACTTCGCGCAGTTGGGCACACGAGACCTCGGACGACCGGCCAGTCGCGAGTCGTCTTGCCGACTGGCGCGAAGTGCAGGCGATCGTGGGAGCCATGGCGGAAATGCATGCGGGCATCTTTGAGATTGCTCCCGAGACTGATCGCGGTCCCGATTATGGCGTGCCGCTCAAGGACCTCGCCGTGGCGAGCGGCCGGCCGGTGACCATGCCCATCATTTCCGGATTGAAGACGCCTACCGATTGGCAGCCTCAACTCGACTTGATGGAGGCGGCTGCGCCGGAAGGCGGACGAATGTTCGCGCAGGTGCACACGCGCGATATCGGTGTGCTGTTGTCATTCGAGACCTCCTTGCCGTTCGACAGTTGGCCGGAATGGGCCGAGTTCAGGCGCCAGCCCTTGGAACAACAGTTCGCGGGCTTGCGCGATCCGGCGACGCGCTCGCGTCTCGAAGAAATCGCCAGCCGTCCCTATGAGGGGCCGAAGACTTATGGCCCAGCGGGGCGTCCACCGGACTTTGATTGGATGTTCATGATCGATTCCATGGCACGTCCCAAACCCTCGATCGCGGAACTGGCACGGCTGCGCGGGGTCCGCCCGATCACGGTCATGATCGATGAAGCCCTCAAGCGAGGCCTCAAGCTTTTCTTCAGGCAGACGGCGGTCAATGGCAACGAGGAAGAGCTGTTGAAGATGATGCGCCATCCGCGCTCGGTGGTAACATTGTCCGATGCGGGGGCGCACGTATCGCAGATAATGGACAATTCCCTGCAGACTCATCTCTTGAGCTATTGGTGCAGGGAGCGCGAGGCCTTCACGCTGGAACAGGCGGTCCGCAAAATAACCTATGAGCCTGCCTCGCACTGGGGATTCGCCGACCGCGGTTTGCTGCGTGAAGGTTTTGCTGCCGATCTCGTCGTCTTCGACCCGGATTCAGTGGCGCCCAAGATGCCTGAACTGAGACATGATCTACCAACCGGTGAGCGTCGCCTCTTTCAAGGTGCCGAGGGCATTGCGGCAACCATCGTGAATGGCGAAGTGCTGCTGCGGGACGGGGTGCCGACCGGCAGGCTCCCGGGACGGCTACTCCGAGCCCGGGTACCCGGTTGACGGCCGAATACATTTCATAAGGAAGACGACTCATGAACGCGCAAGCAAACATCCTCAAAGCGTCACGTCATATTTCCGAGTTGGCGAAAGAGACGCCTAAGCCTTTGCCCTTCAAGCCGATTTCGGCGGACTCTCATGTCTCGGAACCGCCCAACTGCTACAAAGACTACATCGATCCCAAATACCGGGAGCGAGTGCCATACCTGCAAATTGGTCCGAAGGGCGGCGCAGTTTACGTCATCGAGAACATCAACGAGGGCAAGCCTTATACGGTCGATGTGGGCCATATGTCGGCTGCCGGGCTCGATGCGCGGGAGATTCAGGCCGGCGTCAAGACATTTGCGGACATCCACAAGGGCGGTTATGACGGCAAAGCGCGCGTTGCCGATCAGGAGCGTGACGGTATTGGCGGCGAGGTCATTTATCCGAGCCTGGGTATGGCCCTTTGCAACCATCCTGATGCGGACTTCAAGCATGCTTGCTTCATGGCCTACAACCGCTGGCTCCAGGAGTTTCAATCAGTTGCGCCGGACCGCATCTTCGGCCTTGGCCAGACCGCGGCCGTGTCCGTCAAGCAAACCGTCGCCGACCTCGAGCAGATCCGAGAGATGGGATTCTGCGGTGCGATGTTTCCCGGCGAGCCGGCAACCGGCTTTGAATACGACGATCCGCAGTTCGATCCTGTTTGGGAAGCAGCCGTCGCACTGCAGCTCCCGGTCGCTTTTCACATCCTCACCTCGCGTCGCGAGACGAAGATCGCCGCGCAGGCGCTCAATAGCCGGGGGCGCAGCATGGCGCACTTTCACCACACGCTGATTCGCGCCAACCAGGATGTAATCAGCACTTTCGTCTGGGGCGGTGTGTTCGAGCGATTCCCAGGCTTGAGGCTCGTTTGTGCCGAGGCCGACGCGGGATGGGTGCCGCACTTCAAATATCGCCTCGATCACTTCTACCATCGGCACCGCTTTCACCAGAAGGTCGAGGACATGTCACGGCTGCCCAGCGAACAGGTGGACGACAACGTCTATTTCACGTTTCAGGACGATTTGGTCGCCCTCAATAGCCTCAACATGCTGAATACCCGCAGGCTGCTGTGGGCCAACGACTTTCCGCACTCCGATTCCACATGGCCCTGGAGCCAGCAATTGCTGACCCATCACACCCAGCATATAACCGATGAGCAACGGCGGCGGATACTGCGGGACAACGTCATCGAGCTGTTCAATTTGCCTGTGAAGGCCTCACTAGCGGATGTGGAGGGAGCCTAACCATGTCAGACCTTGGCGATCTGAACTATTTCACGGATGAATCGCTCATCGACGATCCTCTGCCGTATCTCAACGCTCTGCGATCCAAATGTCCGGTTCTGCGGGAGCCTCATTACGGTACCCTGATGGTGACCGGGTACGAGGAGGGCCTCGATGTTTTCAAGCAAGGAGACACTTTCTCCTCGTGCTGCTGCATCAGCGGTCCCATTCCGGGGCTGCCCTTCAAGCCCGAGGGTGATGACATCAGCGCGCAGATCAAGCAGCATCACCACCAGGTTCCGTGGGCCACTCACTTCATCACCTTCGATGGACCGGAGCATGTTGCACATCGAACGCTGCTTACCCGGCTGCTGACGCAGCAACGCCTCAATAAAAACGCCGAATACATGACGCAACTGGCCGACCGGCTGATCGATAAATTCATTGATCGTGACCGGTGCGAAGTCGTGTCCGACTATTCACAACCCTTGGCGACGCTGGTGATCGCGGATTTGCTCGGTGTACCGGAAGAGGATCGGCAGGAACTGGTTTCAACAATTGGGCCACCGCCCGCGATGGTCGGAGATCCCGACCACAAGAGCGCGCCCGACCCCCTGGCATATCTCGATAAGCGATTCACGGCCTACTTCGAAGAACGTCGCGCCAGACCGCGGGACGATATGATGTCGGAGCTCGCCAATTCGCGTTTTCGAGATGGTTCCGTACCTGATCTGGCCGAGGCTGTTCGGATAGCGACATTCCTGTTCGTCGCAGGCCAGGACACCTCGGCGAAACTCATCGCTTCGGCATTCAAGATACTCGGCGACTGCCCGCATCTTCAACAACGTCTGCGGGCCGAACCCAAGCGGATCCCGGAGTTCGTCGAGGAGACGCTACGAATGGAGAGTCCCTCGAAATTCAACTTCCGGGTTGCACGACGCGCGACATCGATCGGGGGCGTCGATGTTCCCGCTGGAAGCATCGTGGCCATTTCGCTCGCTGCCGGTAACCGTGATCCACGCTATTTCGAGAATCCGGACGAGGTCCAGCTCGACCGCCCGCACCTGCGCGATCATTTGGCGTTTGGTCGTGGGTTTCATGCTTGCCCCGGGGCGCCGCTGGCACGCTTGGAGGCGCGCATCACGCTCGAACTGTTCTTGCGCAGAATGAGCGACATACGGATTTCCGAAGCGCAGCATGGGCCGCCCGATGCCCGCCGCTATTCCAAGGTCCCGACATACATTCTGAACGGAGTAACCGAACTGCATCTGGAGTTTACTAAAGCGTGATGTAGACTCCTGGTGGAATCATGCGGGTAAAGTCTTCGAGTTCTCCGGGCAAAACGGCGGCGCGTCGCCGCTCGGTGGAGTCCCGTCCGCGATCTATCAAGGCCCCAAAAAAGGCAGCGCGAAAGCTGGGCAGGGAGAGATCAGAGACTCGGGCAGCGCTACTGGTCGCCGCGGAGAAGCTCTTGCGAAAGGAGGGTCATGCTGCGGTCACCACACGGCGGCTGGCGAGCGTCGCAAAGCTCAAGCCGCAGCTCATTCACTATTATTTCCGCTCGATGGATGATCTCTTCGTGGCGCTCTGGCACCAGATTGCAAACAGAACCCTTGATGTGCATTTCAAAGCGCTGGCATCCGGCCATCCACTACGCGCCATATGGGACTCCAATCGAGACGCGCGCGAAACCACGCTCACATTGGAGTTCATGGCACTGGCCCGCCATCGTAAGGCGCTTCGACGCGAACTTGCGAAGGACGGTGAGCGGTACCGGCAACGTCAAGTAGAGCTTTTATCAAAGGATTTCACCAAGCGCGGCGAGTTGTCTCCCACCGTCTTGGCGATTCTCATCACCAGCGTGTCGAGAATGCTCGTGATGGAATCCGCAGTGGGTCTGTCTCATGGTCATGATGAAATATTCCGATTTGTCGAGGGTTGGCTTGGCCGGCTGGAATCCAGCGCACTTTCGGCGCGCTAGGTGGCGTCACGGGCCAATGCTTGACAGCTCGGGAACCGTTTGCTTAACTCCTGTGCAACTGCTCAGTGTTAGAGTGCTCCGCATCGGGTGCAAATAGCTGACCACCATGCCCGTCAAGGGCCCACCGGGAGAAGCCGCAGTCATGTCCCGCGCTACCGTAGACCTCGCCAACCCCCTCGTCCGCAATATGGGTCCGCTGAGCGACCGCAAATCGCCGAGCACACTCGATATGAAGCTACCGCCGGATACCAGGTTGGTCTCGGCGGATAACCACTGGGAGCTTTCAGAGGATATTTTCTACGAGCATTTTCCCCAACGATTGAAGGACAAAGCACCACGTGTCTGGTTCGACAAGTTTTGGCGCATCGGTTATCGCGGACAATTGGAGGCGCTTCCGATCGGTGAACGAGTACAGCGTTCCATTCCGCGCACGACGGGTGAGGGTGTTTGGAAGCCCGACGTTCGCTATCGCGACTTGGATCTGGAAGGAGTGCAGGAAGAGCTCGTTTTCCCGAATACCCTTATTGGATTTGCGCGGTATCCGGAGCCCGAAGTTCAACAGCAGATGTATAGTGTTTACAATCGATATTATGCCGCGGACCTCATTAGTCGCAATCCTCGCTCTCACGCGGTGGCGATATTCAACAACTGGTGGGACCCCGTGGCTGCAGAAAATGCCATGCGGGAGATCGTCGATCTCGGTCTGAAGAGCTTCATGCTTCCCGTCAATCCGGGCAAGAGCACCAATGGCAAGGAGATATCCTACGGCGATCCGGTCATGGACCGTTTTTGGGACGTCGTCGCCGAGGCGGGCCTCCCGGTCTGCTACCACGTTGGTGAGGGCACCGACGTGGAGCACCGCGGCGGTCATGGGGCGCTGTTGATGACTCTACTCGCTCCCTTTCGAAAACCCTTTGGCCAACTCGTATTCGGTGGGGTATTCGATCGCCACCCGAATCTCAAGGTCGTATTTGCGGAAGGCGGCATTGCTTGGGTTCCCCCCGCGCTCCAAGATGCCGAACTCATCTTTGACAGCTTCGGCAATGACGACATTATCGAGCATATCGATCACCGGCCGAGCCATTACTGGCATAACAACTGTTATGCCACCTTCCAGAGCGACCCACTCGGCCTGAATCAGCTCGATATCATCGGCGCGGATCGCATCATGTGGGCAACGGATTATCCGCATACTGAAGGCGCCTTCGGTTATGGACGCGAGGCGGTACGCGCGATAGTAGATGCCACCAGCGCGGACGATGCGCGTGCGATTCTCGGCCACACTGCGATTAAGGTATTCAAGATCCAAAATCAGAGCAATGGACATCGTTGACAGCCAAGTGCACCTGGGGCCGGGCGGTGCCTCAGAGATGGTTGCAGCCATGAACGCGCTCGGCATCAAGTCAGCGCTCCTAGATGAATATTGGGTGGGCACGGCGGGCGATCCGAGTTACAGCGCGGGAGAGGGCGGACGTCGCACCAGTTCGCCGACTGCAGAGCTCGCCTCTTGGACCTTTCCGGGCCGTTTCTCCTACATAGTGCGCGTCGATCGCCGGGACCCGGAACTCAAAGCGGTGGCAAGAATGGCCCGCGATGCGCGCTTCGCGCGCGCTGCGGATTCTCGCGGGTACCAGTCGGGCCGAAACGGCCGCTTTTGCAGCGGGCGAGTACGATAATGTATTTGCCGCGGCCTCGGATTGCGGATTACCACTGTTCGTGGCGATTTCCGGCAATGCTCATCTGCTCCCGCGTTACCTGGAGAAGTTTCGAGACGTAAAGATCATCGTTGATCATTGTGGTATGCCACCGAGCCGGCCAATCAGGTACGCGATTGCCAAGATGGAGGCCCTGCCGGATAGCGAGGAATATTGGTCCAAGTTCGGTGATGTGCCGTTGCCGGAATCGCTCGAAAGGGTACTCCTTCTATCTGCATATCCAAACGTGGCCATCAAATGGGCACATTCATCGGCCATTTTTGAAGCCCCTGCTTATCCGAATGAGGCTGCGCGTCCTTTCTTGCGCAGCATCCTCAATGCCTTTGGAGCCAATCGAGTGATGTGGGCAAGTGACATCTCGACACTGTCGACCGGCGAGACCTGGGCAGAGGTCTTGTTCAGCGTGGTTAACAATCCTGACTTGTCAAAACTCGACCGCGAACATTTCCTTGGGCGTAGCGTCCGAGATTGGCTCAACTGGGAGTATGACGGAGTAGCGGACGAAACGCCGGCGCGATGATTCGCCGCCCGAACGCGACTGATCAGAGGCCATTAATTCGCTTCGATGCGATTGGACGACAGCCGCTAGATTGCGTATTCTGAGCGAGTGCACAGTATGCATATCGTACGCCGGGTGGGGCCCCGCCGACTTCAATTGACGTGGAGCGGCATCGTTTGAAATATTTCTCTGTCTCGGAAGCTCGGAGCCTATCCGGCCTGCGACTGATACTGACAGCGCACATGCCGGGCCCGTGGGGCGAAGCTGCGAAGGCAGTGCTTTCGGTACGAAAGGTGCCGTACGCTCCGGTAGCGCAGGCGGCGATGGAAATGAACGACGAACTCTACGCCTGGGTCGGGGTACGCAATGCGCCGGTGGCCGTGCTCGACGACGAGCCGCCGCAGACCACGTGGCTTGAGATCCTATTGCTGGCGGAGCGCCTGGGCTCAGGACCTGCGTTATTGCCCAGCGATCCCGTTGAGCGCGCCCTGGTGCTGGGTTTTTCGACCGAGATTTGCGGAGTGGATGGTTTCGGTTGGTCACGTCGTCTCGAGTTGATGGGGCGGAGCACCACGAAGAGACCCCCGTCATCTAGACCATTGGATATGGCTAGAATGACCGCCTCCTATGGGGCGAGACCCGAGGCGATCGCTCGGGGGCCCGAACGCATGATATCTATTATGAAGGGCCTCGCGACACAGCTGCAGCGGCAGGAGGCAGTCGGTTCCGAATATCTGGTCGGTCACCAGGTCACCGCTTGCGATCTGTACTGGGCGTGCTTTGCAGGTTTCGTCTCGCCGCTCCCGGCCGCGGATTGCCCGATGCCGGACTTCATGCGTTCCAATTATTCCCACGTGACGCCGGAAATTGCAGCGGCGCTTGATCCGGTACTACTCCGCCATCGAGATTTGATTTACCGGCGGCACATCGGTCTACCCATGGATTTCTGATGAGCGACTGCAGCCCTCCGAAGGTATGGCGGACATTGCAGTTTGGCAGTGGTACGGTGCGCTCGCCAAAGGACTGGCGAATCGTAAGTCGCGTCTCTGGTGCTCCGGCAAGCCATGTACATGAGCGACACGAACTCTCGACAGGGTGTAATGACGCAGCTACAGGGCGCAATGACGCGGCTGAAGGGTAAAACGATACTGGTCGCGGGCGGCGGCGGAATTGGTGCGAGCCTTGCCCGTCGCTTTGCCCAGGAAGGAGCTAATGTACTACTCGGGGACATTTCACTCAGCCCGGCAGAGGCAGTAGCCGAGGAAATCGTGGCGGCTGGAGGAAGCGCTGCCGCCAGTTTTCTCGATGGCGGTGACGAGGAATCCATTGCAGCCACGGTCCGTCTGGCTTGTGAAAGATTTGGCGGGCTCGACGGTATGCACGTCAACTTTGCAACCTTCGTCGACAACGGTTTCGACACGGGAGTGCTTGAGTTGCCGCTGGCCCTGTTTGACGAGACCATCCGCGTGAACCTTCGAGGTTACTACCTCTGCACCCGGATTGCGCTCCCGAAGATCCTCGAGCGCGGCGGCGGATCCATCGTCTATACCAGCTCGCCCGCGGCCTGCAAAGGCGAACCGACCCGCGTTTCGTATGCGATCGCCAAAGCGGGCGTTGAGGCGTTGATGCGTCATGTTGCGGCCCGCTACGGTGCCACAGGCGTCCGGGCAAACTGCATTGCACCGGGTTCGACGTTGCACGAAAGGCTCGAGCGCGAACTTGATGACACAACCAAAAAATGGTGCCTTGATCTTGCGATAATCAAGTCGCGCCTTGGGCGGCCCGAGGATATAGCTGCAATGAGCGCACTGCTGATGGCGAACGAAGGTTCTTATATCACCGGTCAGGTGATCAGCGTTGACGGCGGTGTGGTCATGCGGCGCTGAGGGCCAGTCCCCAGGCAGCCTGTCACTCGAACTGGTCAATAAAGTGCTTGATTGTCGTCAATGCCTCCGCATGTCCTACTGACATACCTAAACCACGTTCCACTGCCAGGCCACGCGCGAGTGAATTGAGTAAAAATGCAGCGAACGTGGGTGTCCAGGTGATTGCGCCATTGCCTTTGCTTGCCAGAATGTGCGCCATAATCTCGATCTGACCGCGTCGAAATCGATCTCCATAGTCGGCAATCTCGTCTTTGATGACCTTGCGATGGTTCGCTAACGCTACGAACTCATTCAGCAACGCGCCTCTCGCGTCGACGGCAAGTTTCCACAGATCCTTGAGCGGGCTTTTCGAAGTGAGAATTGCCTTCTGCCGTTCAATGCGATCAGTAGCCAATTCGCGGAACACCTCCAGGAACAGGTCGTCCATCGTCTTGAAGTAATAATGGACCAACTGCGGCTTAAGCCCGGCCTTCGCCGCCACTTGGCGCGACGTAACAGCCGCATATCCGCTATCACGCATGAGGGTTTCGGCAGCCCTGATCAGCTTGTCTCGAGAGGTTTCTTTACTGACTTTTCGGATCGCCATGTGTAACGAGTATACAGAGTGCCGCTTACGGCAATCTAGAGAGCGGGCCGCAAGTGATTCGGATCGAACCGCCTCCACTGAACAGGCTTACGCGACCCGTGCGTCACCGACGAATCGCGATACGCGCGATTCAGCGAGTCGGGGACCTCGCACCGGGTGCCAGTCATGGATCATTAAAGTCGCTGCGGCAGCACGAGCCCCGGCGTCCCCTGGTACCCCGTGTCGTTCCACAATCGAATGACGCTGTCGGCACCACCATGATCGTCGCCGAGCATACAGATGGCCCCTGGATCGAGCGCGAGTGCGCCGCCGAGCTCTATAGAGAGGCCAAGCCACCTTGCCGCCAGCGCGCGCAGCAGGTGTCCGCTCGAAAAGATCAGGACACTGCCCGCGAGTGCGCGAAGCCGGGAGACAACCCGATCCACTCGCGCCGTGAGTTGCGCGACCGACTCGCCGCCCGGGCAACCGTCGCGGAACACTACCCATCCCGGCCTGACGCGCTGAATCTCCGCCGTCGTGAGCCCCTCGTAGTCGCCGTAGTTCCACTCGACAAGATCCGGGTCGAGCACCGCGTTGCTTGAAAATCCCGCAAGCTCGCAAGTTCGGCGAGCACGTTGCAGAGGACTCGAGAGTACGCGCGCAAAGCTTAAGCCATGGAGCCGGGCCTCCAGGCCGCGCGCCCGCTCTTCGCCCCGTGCTGTCAATGCCAGGTCGGTCATTCCCGTGTGCTGCCCACTGAGGCTCCACGCCGTCTCACAGTGCCGCACCAAGTAGATTTTGCTTCCGGACTGTCCCATCACGCCTGCTCTACGAGTATGTTTGAGTTATGCGTCGCCGTCGCTTGCAGCGTAGCATCGCCCGCACCGCGGCGATAATGATGATTGCGACACGACCACCGCTCATGGCGCCGCCGGGCGCCCGCGCCAGTCCCACCACGGCGGTGGCGCACTCGATCGCCCTTTCTCGCCGAAATGGGCGATGGTCCTGGCTGCGCCACAAGGGTGAGCCGTCTGAGGAGCGTGTTCAGGCGTGCTTCGCGATGTGGATATTTGGCAGTGATATTGCGCCGCGCTTCCTCAGTGGCGTGGGCACTCCGTGGACCGGTAGGTCTAGGTGATCGACCAGGGGTTGACGATCGCATCTACTGACGACTCAAAATCGGTCTGATTGCGAGTGGCTAAAGTCAATTTATGAACTTTTGCGGTCGCCGCGATGAATGCATCCATTGTTCCGATCGGCCGACCAAGCTCTTCGCGGTGAGCGACGATGCGGCCCCACGCTTCCGCGGTAGCAACGTCGATCGGCAGTATCCGCCCTTCAAATCGAAATAGCAGCTCGTTCTCCATCCATTCATTCAGGCGCTTGCGCCGCCGTCCTATGGCAAGACGTTCAATGCCGTGTCGTAATTCGGCGAGTGTGACAACACTAATAAAAACTCGGTCCTCGTCCGCATCGGCCAACCAACCGACGACGCCGGGATCCGGACGGGGTTTGATCCATTCCGACACGAGATTTGTATCAAGCAGAAAATTCACAAATCGACTTTACGCGGACCGTCTTTGGAGCGTTTAACCCGCAACCCAGATCCGCGCAGCGGAGAAGAGGCGAAGAATTCCGCCAGATTGCCTACGCGCTTGGTTTTGCGTTCCCACTCTTCGGCGGAAACGACGACCGCTGACTTTCGCCCACTTCGGGTAACGACTTGTGGTCCTATCGATTGCGCGCGATCGATGACTTCACTGAATTTCGCCTTGGCCTCTGCCACTGTCCACGTGTCCGTGCCCATCTCACAGTCCTTCTCGGTATGGTCAAGATAGTCACTGTAGTCAAATGGCCTACCGGATTCAAGTTGCCATTGCTTCAGTGGCCACCGCGGCTGCGAAACAGTGGCGAACTAGACCCCTCGCGTTGATGGTTCGCCGGGGATATGCAGGTCACGCAGGACGGTCTGGAAGCGGGGATCTGCCCGCAAAGGATCGAGCAGGGGATCCGCCTTCGTGTATGCCAGGCCGGGATCGCCTAGCTGCAGCGCCTTTTCTAGCCACTGGAGCGCTGCCTCATGATCGCCCCACTGTGCGTTGATCTCAGCGTACTGATAGGCAGATGCCGGACCTGCGAATTTCATCAGCTTTGCGAGTTTCGCCGCCGCTTCAGGCTGGCGACCGAGTGCGTGATAGACGATGGCGAGGCATACCTGGCCGCGGTAACTGTCGGGATCGACTTCGCACGATGCTTTCGCCAAGGAGAGGTTTCCGGCCGAGTAGTAGCTTAGTCCTCGCAGAGCGTAGGCCTCGGATGCGTGTTTCGGATCTGCGTCGATCGACGCTTGATAGGCCTTGACCGCTTCATCGTAGCGGTGCGCATACCGCAGTGTATCTCCGAGCGTTCGGTGGCTCAGCCAATCGAGAGGGTCAAGCGCCACTGCGTGCCGCGCACCCGAGATTGCTATCTCGGCGTGACCAAAGTACGCCGCCATCAGGCTGCAGCGGTTAAGTACCTGGCTGCTGCCCGGCGCGAGTGCCAGCGCTCGGTCGCACGCTCTGTCGGCCGCGTCGAAATGCAGCAGGCCCATCTCGAGCTCGCTTAAGGCCACGTAGCCGTCGGCCAGTCCGGGGGCAAGCGCAATCGCCCGATCGGCATCCTCACGGACCCTTTGCTGGTCCGGCTGCTGCAGGGAGAGCCATTCCGGGCTGTTGGTCGCGCACAGCCAAGTGATCATCGCGCGGTTGGCATAAGCCAAGGCGTACGTTGAGTCGAGCGTGATAGCTTGGCTAAACGCGTCGATCGGGCCGCGGCAATCCATCGGCGTGGAAGACATCGCTGTGCGAGCTAGCTGGACGCCGCGCAGGTACGCGTCGAAGGCTGCCGGGCTGCGGGTCCCGCCGAGCTCAGTCCTCGCAGTCGCGCTGTCGAGGAGAGTGATCTTTAGGGCGGCGGTCACCGCAGTTGCGATATCCGTCTGCAGTGCCAGCACGTCGCCCAAGTCCCGGTCATACGTCTCAGACCAAAGGTGAAATCCCGTGACCGCATTGATCAGCTGCGCCGTGATCCGTATCGTGTGTCCAGAGCGACGCACGCTGCCCTCAAGGATTGACGCGACGTTAAGTTGGCGCGCCACCGTGCCCAAATCGGTTTCCTGGTGCCTGAACGAGAATGCCGAAGTGCGCGCGGCGACTTGGAGCTCGTTGATGCGCGCAAGCGAATTGAGCAGCTCTTCGGTCAACCCGTCAGAGAAGTAGTCTTGGTCTTTATCGCCGCTCATGTTAACGAACGGCAAAACGGCGATCGAGTGTGCGGGCGGGCTGAAGGCCGCTGCGCCGGACTTGGTCGGCAGGACGAAGCGGCTCAATGCCCAACAAGCGATGACGATAATAATCAGGGCAGCGACCCCCATCAGCCAGCCCCTGCGGTTGCCCAAATGGGGCCATTCGCGCGCGGGGTTCGATGCCGCCGCAACGCGCACGTCCGGCTGTCTTACCCGCCCGGCTTCGCGTGCCGCCGGATCGAAGAACAGCAGGCTCTTAATCCGGTCGACGAACTCGGAGAGCGGCTGTCCCTGCGGAAGCCGCGTCCATTGCGAGGCAAAGAACGAATCGGGTACGTCCGCGTCGGATTCGCGTGTCGCGTCGATGCACACCGGGACGAGGAAGGTTCGGCTGCGGCCCATCAGGTGCGTTCGCTGATCGGCCAGCCGCCATTCCAGGCGAAAGTATCCCTCGGCGCGCGCCTGCGTGTTTTTGGAGATGATTGGTAGGAAGAGTTCGCAATCACGGATCTGTGTCCGGATCTTGTGATCCCAGGCATCCCCGCCCCGCAATTCGCTTTGATCGAAGAATACCTCGATCCCTACCGCGCGCAAGGCCTCGCAGATTCGTCGGGCGGCCTCCGCGTCCTGGGAAGCATAGCTTAGGAATATTGCGTTTCTGTCGATAGGCATCAGGGCTCAGCGCGCGCTCGTAGCATCCATGTTCGCCCCGAGGCCAGACCCGACACAAAGTGAGCGACGATTTACTTGCTGTTTCACGTGAACAGATTGAATGCACAGCCGGCGGCGCCCTTGCGACGCGACCGCTTCACGGGTGACTGGCCTGAGGCCGGCTTGATTCTATTTCCCTCGTCATCTCGGCGATGGCAGCGTCGATCCGATCTTCGGTTCGCTGATGGACTCCTGCCATCGCAACCGGATCGGTTGCAGCGGAGCTAGGGCGCCATTTATCGACGAGGTCCCAGGTGATGCTGTGCGGAAGCTCAGGGAATTCGTGCGCATAGCGGCCGAATGAATTGCCAAACTGTACATGCTTCACCAAGGTGGCGATGTGGATAAAAAAACTCCTCCACGTATGAATCGATTCATGGGGAGGATGCACGTCGAACATTGGTGCCGAGATCTCCGGAGCTGAAAGTGTATCCGCCACCACCGACGCCTTTGGGCTATCAACGGATTCCTGGTGCGGCCGGCCATTCGCCGGCTTTTTTGTAATTAGCTCCGTAGCGTACCCTAAGTTGCCAACGTCCGCTTCCTCGCTCCCGGCGCAGTCGCAGGAGTGGCCAGTTGTTGGCTAGTTCATACATACCTGCTAATGAAACGGCGGCCGGGATGGGCGCATCCCCTGGTCCGGTAGACCTAGGCTGGGTATCCCACTGGCGGCCAGCCGGTCACCGTTGCGCTGAAACCTGCACTCCGAATCGAAGTTCTGCCGCCGCCGCACAATATCGATCCGGTTCACGGCTCGGAATCGTTGCTGCGCTGTGCTGACGCCACGAATGCTGCAATGTTGCGAATATTCTGGTAGCGTCAGTGGAAATACTCCTGGCTCCGCCGAACTGATGCAACACGCGCTCAAGCTTATCGGCCTCTTAGCGGTGCTCCTGATCGCACAGCAGGGCGCCGTGGTGCACGAGTTGAGCCACGTCTTCGGCGCGGCGCACAGTGGGGGCCTGAAAATCGACACGCGCGGCACCACGGATGCGGCTTGCGCCCAGTGTCCTGCCTTTGCGCAAGCCACAACTCCCGCCTTCAGTCATTCATTCCAGATTCCTGTCCAGGTTTTCTTAGCCGCGCAGCTCACCTCAGAGCTGATTATCGCGGCAATTGACGCCGCTCTTCCCGAACCCCGCAGTCGCGGTCCGCCCGCTCAAAGCTGAAATCCTAGCCTTGCGAGTTGCAACTGCCCGAGCAATCGGCGGCGGTTTGCATTCCATTCAGCTTTTGCGGAGTAAATTCTGATGCCTAGACTTTCTACGGCGCTTGCAGCATTGCGTGCTGCATCGGCGTTCATTCTGATCGCTTCAAGTTCTGCGGTATTTGCCGGTGCGTCGGACTCGGCAGATGCCGATGCTTCAGCCCCATCCTCAACTTCGCTCACGGAGATCCAGGTCACGGCGGCGCGCCTCAACGATGCTCGTAGCAGCATCGAAACCCAGACGGGCGCCTCGACCTATACGATCGACGCGCAAGCCATCGCGGCCATCCCAGGCGGTGAGAACAACCAGCTCAATCAGGTGCTTTTGCAGGCCCCAGATGTGGTGCAAGACTCCTTCGGGCAAATCCACGTACGCGCCGACCATAACGATCTGCAGTACCGATTGAACGGCATCATCCTGCCCGAAGGCATCAGCGTCTTCAGTCAGACCTTGAGTCCGTGGCTCATTTCCTCCCTGAAATTAATCACCGGTGCCCTGCCCGCGGAATATGGGCTTCGAACCGCAGGCGTCATCGATCTGAGCACCAACAGTGGTCTCTTGCAGCCGGGGGGCGAAATATCATTTTACGGGGGCAGCCATGGGACCTATCAGCCGTCTGCCGAACTTGGCGGCAGTGTCGGCCAGTACACCTACTATGTTACCGGCGATTACAAGCAGGACAATCTCGGCATCGAATCGCCCGACGGCAGTTCCAATCCCCTTCATGACCATACCACCCAGGAGCATGCGTTTGGCTATTTCGAAGACATTCTAGATTCGAGTAACCGCGTCTCGCTCATCTTGGGTCTTTCGGACGATGAATTTCAGATTCCCAATCAACAAGGGTTGCAGCCCTCGCCCGGTCTTGATTTAAACGGTCAAACCGCCTACCTAAGCAACGACCTAAACGAGCATCAGCACGAACTTGCTGAGTACGCGATCGTCACGTGGCAGCACTCCGAGGGCGCGGTCAACTTGCAGACTTCGCTTTCGTTGCGTTACACCAGCCTGCATTTCGCACCGGATGTCATGGGCGATCTGCTGTACAACGGCATCGCCCAGGATGCATTTAAAAGCGATACTGCCATCGGGTGGCAAACAGACGCGGCGTACAAATTCAACGACGCGCATACCGTGCGTGCTGGATTTTACCTGCAACACGACAGCTCAAAGAGCGATACCGCCTCCGCGGTGCTGCCCATCGATGCAACGGGTGCCCAGACCTCGACCGTCCCCTTAACGATCTATGGCTACGGTGATCAGAGTCAGGAGATTGAGAGTTTCTATCTTCAGGATGAATGGAAACCCCTCGATCCTTTCACCGTCAACTACGGACTGCGCTACGACCATTACGCGGCGTACTCGAGTGGCGGCCAACTGAGCCCGCGCATCAACGCGGTCTGGGAGTTTCCCACGGGGACGACCCTGCATGGCGGGTACTCGCGCTACTTCACGCCGCCGCCGTTTGAACTCATCGGCGCGGGGACTTTCACGCAATTCGCAGGAACGACCGCCGTACCGCCGGGCTCCAACACGCTTGACACCGCGCCGATCGCTGAACGCGCCAATTATTATGATCTTGGGGTGCAGCAGAAGCTCTTGGACAAAAAGTTGACGCTCGGCGTGGATAGCTTCTACGAGCAGGCACAAAACTTGATCGATGAGGGGCAATTCGGCGCACCAATCATCCTCACGCCATTCAATTATCGCTATGGTTTGATCGGTGGAATCGAGCTCACGGCGAGCTATAGCATCGATAATTTCGCTGGCTATTTGAACAGCGCTTGGCAGGCCGCCCATGGCAAAGACGTCGAATCCGCTCAATTCAACTTTGACCAGGCCGACCTTGCCTACATCGCGAGCAACTACATTCACTTGGATCACGAGGGGCGGGTGTCCGCTTCAGGCGGTGTTTCCTATATGTGGTTCGGCACTCACTTCAGCGTCGATGATCTATTCGGCAGCGGACTGCGCCAGGATCTCACGCTTCCCGACGGTTCGGTCATCCCGAACGGGGATCACACTCCGAGCTATAACCAGATCAATTTCGGCATGAGTCATGCGTTTGAACTCGCAGGATCCGGTCCGCTGACCGTGCGCTTCGATGTCATCAATGTGGCGGATAAGGTCTATCAAATCCGCAGTGGCACAGGCATCGGCGTCTTTGCACCCCAGTACGGCCCGCGGCGCGGATTCTTTGGAGGACTGGCCTGGAAATTCTGAGCTAGTCGAGGCGTCGATATGCCCGGAGGCTGCCCCTAAACGGAGCGGTCTCCGGGCCTCAGATTATCAAGTCACCGCTGCCGTCTCTCCACCGAATGGTGTCTCGGGTTTGACGAAGTCGCCGAATGACCGGTCTACGGACAAACCTATCCCTGAATCTCGATCGTAATGTGCGAAAGCGCGGGGTAGCGCGCCAACTTCATGCGGTAATAGTCGGCAGTGCACGCCTGTTTCGGACATACAGAGACTATCGCACCGAGATGGCCAGGCCCCAAGCGCCACAAATGCAGATCCGCAAGTTTGCTGCCGTCGCTCTCGATTGTTGACCGCAGGTCCTCGGCTAATCGGCGGTCTGGAATGCGATCGAGGAGGATGGCGCCCGTGTCGCGAATGAGGCCATAAGACCAACTGGCGATCACGCAAGCCCCGATGATACCGGCAACAGGGTCCATCCAAAGCCACCCGAGGGCACGAGCGAGGAGTAAGCCTACAATAACGAGGACCGAAACGGCAGCGTCCGCGAGCACATGAATGATTGCCGCTCGCATATTGTTGTCACGGCTGGTTGCGCCGTGGCCGTGATGGTGTTCTTCGAAGACAGTCGTATGGGTATCGTCGCCCAGACTGATCTGCGCGGTGAAAGCATGCGGTTCCGGAATCGTCGCTTCCGACTCGAGAAATTCACCGCGCGCGATCATGGTGAAGGCTTGCTTTACGCCGTCAGGCCGGGTTGTCGTGATGAGCGTCGTGGCCGCGTCAGGCGTAGGACCTGATGCCCCGCGCAGGCGGAATCGCGGCGCAGCGCCATCCTCAAACACTTGGAGGAGTAAATCGCCGGAGAGGGTCGCGATGGTGTGCGCCTCCTCGTGAGCGTGGGCATCGTCATCTCCATGGCTGTGACCGTGATGATGACCGCCACTGCTCAAGAGCCAGGCGCTCGCGATATTGACGGCGAGGCCAATACAAGCGATCGGGATCGCTTCGGCGAAATGGATCTGCACGGGAGCGAGAATGCGACTAACGGATTCGTAGCCAATCAGCAGCGCGATCATGGCGAGCACGATCGCACTGGTAAAGCCGGCGAGGTCCCCAAACTTGCCCGTTCCAAAGGTGAAGTCGGCATTTTCCGCATGTCGGCGAGCGTACATATAGGCCAGCGCGGTTAGGAGGAGGGCGCCGGCGTGGGTGCTCATATGCAGCCCATCCGCTACGAGTGCAATCGATCCAAACAGAAGTCCGCCAACAATTTCGGCACACATCATTGCGCCGCATAGCCAAATCACGGTCCATGTTTTGCGTTCACTCTGCTCGTGCCCCTCGCCCAAAAAGCGATGCGGATGGGACCTCGG
>Ga0302324_100006104_pt1 | contig 26122 bp, 28 predicted proteins | sample Palsa_T0_1_FD_201949 | JGI IMG/M metagenome (GOLD analysis project Ga0302324, IMG submission 201949) | Peat permafrost microbial communities from Stordalen Mire near Abisko, Sweden - Palsa_T0_1 | ecosystem: Environmental > Terrestrial > Soil > Palsa > Peat permafrost | place: Sweden: Abisko... | reverse complement strand
CAAGAGTGGCTGTCCCAAGACTCGGATGTGTTTGGGCGCCCATGAAGGTTACAGAAGCGACAAACCTGGGTCAACGAGAAACACCAGGCATCTGTTTTGGAGTTAACCTTGTCTTATTCCAACAATGGACGAGATTAATACAAATAAGGTCCTGAACTGGCTTCAGAGCGCGGTGGAGCGTGTCCGCGAGTTCGCCTATGCCGAGCCGCCCGCGACGGCGCCCGTGCCGCAACGGCCCCGCATCGGAGTCGCGCTGGGCGGAGGGTTCGCGCGAGGAATCGCCCACTTGGGCGTCCTGCGCGTGCTTCAGGAGGAGAATATTCCCGTGGACTATGTGACTGGAACGAGCGCGGGAGCCATGCTAGCCATCTCCTACGCCAGCGGACACACCATTGCGGAAATCGAACGGCAGGCGCGGGCGACGCGGTTCAAGGATTTCGGAAGCTGGAAGCTTTCCTGGCTGGGACTGGCCTCGAACCAAAAGCTGGAACATTATCCGCGAAAATTTCTTGGGGTGAGCACGTTTGAAGATTTGAAGATTCCGCTGGCGATCGCGGCAACCGACCTTGGCACGGGGAAGGCGGTGTATTTCTCACACGGGCAGTTGGGGCCGGCGCTGCGGGCCTCGTGCGCGTATCCCGGAATGTTCGTGCCGGTCGAAATCGAGGGCCGCATGCTGGTGGACGGATTCTTGGCGGCGCCTGTCCCGGTGGACGCGGCGCGGAGCCTTGGGGCCGATTTGGTGATCGCCGTGTTTCTGGAAGCGGCCAACAACCGCACGCCTTCCAGCATCGTGGATGTGATCGGGCTTTCCTTCGCTATTTTGCAGCGGCACGCGGATCTCGAATGGAGGGCCAGTGCCGATGTCATTATTGAACCGATCGTGAAGGATTTTTTGTGGGACGATTTCGACAAGACTTCCGAATTGATCGCCGCGGGCGAAGCGGCGGCCCGGGCAGCGCTGCCGAAAATACGCGCCGCGATCGCAACGAAATCCGGCGAGCAAGCATCCGAGGTGACTTCGGGGCAGGATTGAAAAAGTGCGTGAGAACCCCGAATTGCGAGTTTCTGTAGCGCCCGCCTTTAGGCGGGCATCTGCTTGATCCAAAAATGCCCGCCTGAAGGCGGGCGCTACGGAAATCGCGTTCTCATGCACCCATTGGTCGCCGCTTCGAGAGTTCTCATCTCCGGGATGTTGGGTTTCCGCCACATTCTTTTTTGGCGACGCCTTGCCTTCATCTCTTTCGTGTCTTAAACTTTGTGCTTCGGTGTGCGTTCGCTGATTGACCCGTTACGCAGTGCTATCCCAGCCGTGGTGTCCCCCCGCTGGCATGCCGAAAATTTTGGAGGAGGCTCCGTGTCGACGCCCCTGGAACAGTGGGTGGAATCTGTTGCGCGCCTGACTCGCCCCGCGCAAATTCAGTGGTGCGATGGGTCGGAAGGAGAAGCCGCGCGGATCGATGAGCAATTGATTCGCGAAGGCCGCACGTTTCCCCTGAATGACAAGACGTATCCGAATTGCGTGCTGCACCGCAGCGATCCCACCGACGTGGCGCGCACGGAAAAAGTAACGTTCATCTGCACGCAGAAAAACGAGGACGCCGGACCGACCAATAACTGGATGGCGCCCGCGGAAGCGAAGAAGGCCCTCGGCAGCTTGTTTGACGGCTCGATGAAGGACCGCACGATGTACGTCGTTCCGTATATCCTCGGGCCGGCCGCTTCGCCGCAGAGCCGCATCGGAGTGGAAGTCACGGACAGCGCCTACGTCGTGGCCAGCATGCGCATCATGTCCCGCATGGGAAAAGTCGCGCTGGAACGGCTTGGCAGCTCCGCCGATTTTGTTCCCGGCCTGCATTCCCTGGGAGATTTGAATCCTGACCGGCGCTACATCGCACACTTCCCCGAGGAAAATTTAATCTGGAGCATTGGATCCGGCTACGGCGGGAACGCGCTGCTGGGCAAAAAATGTTTCGCCTTGCGCATCGCCAGTTGGATGGCGCGCGAACAGGGCTGGATGGCCGAACACATGCTCATCCTGGGCTTTGAATCGCCCGGTGGAAAAGTGACGTACATGGCGGCGGCGTTTCCGAGCGCCTGCGGAAAAACAAATCTGTCCATGATGGTCTCGGCGCTGGAAAATGAGGGCTACCGCGTGTGGACCGTGGGCGACGACATCGCCTGGATGCAGATCGGCCCGGACGGCTACCTGCACGCTATCAATCCCGAAGCCGGATTCTTCGGCGTGGCGCCGGGGACGAACGAAAAAACGAATCCGAACGTGATGACGGCGGTGCGGAAAAACACGATTTTTACGAACACGGCGATGACTTCCGCGCGCGAGCCGTGGTGGGAAGGGATGAGCGACAATTTTCCCACTGACATGTTGGACTGGCAGGGGCGCGCGTGGGCGCCGACGAACGGGCCCGCGGCGCAAGCGAATTCGCGGTACACGGTGCCGGCAATTCAGGCGCCTTCGATTTCTCCGCGCTGGGAAGATCCGGGCGGCGTTCCCATTTCCGCTTTCATTTTTGGCGGACGCCGCGCCCGGCTTGCTCCGCTGGTGTATGAAGCGAAGAATTGGCAGCACGGCGTGTACGTCGCCGCGACGATGGCGTCGGAAACGACCGCGGCCATCACCGGAGCGGTTGGCGTCACGAGGCGCGATCCGATGGCTATGCTTCCCTTCTGCGGATACAACATGGGCGACTATTTCGGGCACTGGCTCGAAATGGGCAGGAAAATCCCGCATCCGCCGAAGATTTTTCATGTGAATTGGTTCCGCAAGGGCGCCGACGGGAAATTTCTGTGGCCGGGCTTTGGGGAAAATGCGCGCGTGCTGAAGTGGATGCTCGAGCGGATTGAAGGAAAAGCTTCCGCGACGGAGACTCCCATTGGCGCTGTTCCCACTCCCAATTCGATTACGCTGGATGGCATTAACGTGCCCCGCGAAACCATGAACGAATTGTTGCGTGTGGACCCCGCGGATTGGTCCAAGGAACACGCCGACGTTGGGGATTTCTTCAAGAAATTCGGCGATCGCTTACCGCAGGAAATCAACGAAGAGCACAATCGTCTTGGGGAGCGCCTCCAGCGCGTGGCGGCCGTCCCGAAATAGGCTTGGCGCGCGATGGGTTGTGGCGCCGGCGTTGCGCCGGCGCTTTTGCGACGCGTGGAGGCCGAAAAAACCGCCGGCGAGACGCCGGCGCCACGAAAAGCTTGCCTCAAATGCTGACCTGAAAGCTTGCTTTTCGCCGATCAGAATTTTGGGAAGAAAAACAGGCTCGGGCAAGTTCAGCTTGTCTTCGATTCTGCCCGCTGTTAACATCCGCGGCTTAATAAATTCCTTTTGATTGAACATGCGAATCATTCAAAAATTCGATCCGGGCCGAATTGCGATTTGGACATTGCTGCTCTTCGCCAGCGGAGTGACCCTCTTCGGATGCGGCATGGGCAAAACGGATGCGGCCACGCGAGGCCAGGAAGTTTTCGAGACATGCGTCCCTTGTCACAATGCGGACGGGTCGGGGAATTCCGCGGTTGGCGCGCCGAATATTGCCGGGATGAAAGACTGGTATGTCGAAAGAGAGCTGGACAAATTTCGATCCGGCGTGCGCGGCATGCATTTTAGCGATGTCGAAGGCATGCGCATGCGGCCGATGGCGCTCAGTTTGACGTCCGAGGATGACGTGAAGGCCGTCGCGCGCTATGTGGAGACTCTGCCTCCCATCCGGCACGCATCGTCGCTCCCAGGCGATCCGAAAGCTGGAGAAGCGCTGTACGGGACATGCAGCTCCTGCCACGGCGATACGGGTGTGGGGAACAAAGACCTCGGCGGGCCGGGGCTGGTCGGGGTGGATGACTGGTACCTGGCCACGGAGCTGCGAAAATTCCGGAGCGGCGTGCGCGGCACGAATCCCAAGGACCGCGAGGGAAGATTGATGCGGCCGATGGCGCGGGCTCTGCCTGACGAAGATGGCATCCGGAATGTGGTGGCCTACGTCGAGACGCTCAAGCCCTAGGCCCGAATGACGGGAGAAAAGCATTCCGTGGAAAACGCCGAGACTTCGCCCGATCAAGTGGCCAAAACTGTTTTTTGGTCCATCGCCCTTTCCACGCTGGCGTTTGTCGTGGGCGTTTTGATTTTAGTCCGGTAGCGGGAGCCCCAATGCTGGAGCGGTACTTGACGGCTGCATCGACTTATGCGCATTGGATCGATTACCAATTCCTGTTGATCGCGGTGCTGGTCGGATTTTGGCTGATCGTCGCGGAAGGCGCGATGTTTTGGCTGATTTTCAAGTTTCGCGCCAAGAATGGGCGCCCAACGCAGTACATTACGGGCGAAGAAAAACATCTGGTGCGGTGGATCACCATCCCCCATATTTTGGTCATTCTCTGCGACATCGTCATCATCGTGCCCGCGATCATGGTCTGGTACAACATCAAGCAGGTCCTCCCTCCACCCGACGAGACGGTGCGCGTGATCGGCCAGCAGTGGGCCTGGAGTTTCCAGCAGGCGGGACCGGACGGCGTGTTGGATACGGCTGATGACATTCGCACGGTGGGTGAACTGCACGTCAAGGTGAATACCACGTATCACTTTGAATTGATGTCCCGCGACGTGGTGCACAGTTTTTCCGTTCCTTCCTTTCGCCTGAAGCAGGATGCGCTGCCGGGGCGCACGATTACGGGCTGGTTTCGCCCCAATCGTGTGGGCACGTATGACATTCAATGCACGCAGATGTGCGGTATCGGGCACGCCATGATGGCGGGCAGAATTATTGTCGAGACACCGCAGAACCATGCCGCCTGGCTGATGCGCAATGCCAATCCTGCAGCGGCAGGGCTGCAGCTTCCGCCAGCATCCGCCGGGAATGAGGCCGCGACCGTGGCGGAGGTTCAGCGATGAGCACGGAAGTCCAGCATGCCGAACCGGGAATTTTTCAGAAGTATTTCCTTTCCACGGATCACAAAATGATCGCCATGCAGTATTTGTTCACGGGCATGGCTATGGCTCTGATCGGCGGTTTTTTCGCTTACGTTTTCCGCATGCAGTTGGGTTTTCCCAATCAACACGTCCCCGGTTATGGACTAGTTACGCCGGGGAAATACAACGCGCTGGTCACCATGCACGGCAGCATCATGATTTTCTGGGTGGCCATGCCAGTGCTGATCGCCGCGTTCGGGAATTTTCTGATTCCGCTGATGGTCGGCTGCGACGATATGGCGTTTCCCCGAATCAATCGCCTCTCCTACCAGATTTTCCTGTTGAGCGCGCTCGTTCTGCTGGCCTCTTTTCTGGTGAAGGGCGGGCCGTTCGGCGGGGCCTGGACGGGGTATCCGCCGCTTTCCGCGGTTGGGGCTTACAACTTGACGCCGATTGGCGCGACGCTTTGGCTGCTGGCGGTGGCGCTCGAATTTATCGCGTTCTTGCTGGGCGGCATTAACTTTACAGTTACTACGATGAACAGCCGCGCGCCGGGCATGAAAATGTACGATATCCCGCTGGTGGTCTGGATGATCGTCCTCGCGAGCGTTATTTTTATGTGCTCCGTCGGTCCCTTGATCGCCGGCGCGGTGATGCTGCTGTTTGACCAGACCATGTCCACCGGTTTTTACGATCCCACGCGCGGAGGGGATCCGCTCTTGTGGCAGCATCTTTTCTGGTTCTTCGGCCATCCCGAAGTGTACGTGGTATTGCTTCCGGCGCTGGGGATCGTCGCGGAAGTCGTCGCCGTATTCGCACGCAAGAAAATTTTCGGCTACAAGACCGTGCTGTACACCACTTGGTCGGTCGGGTTCTTAAGCTTCGTGGTGTGGGCGCACCATCAGTTTGTGGCCGGGATCGATCCGCGGATGGCCAATATTTTCTCTATCACCACGCTGCTGATTTCCGTGCCCATCACCGAAATGGTGTTCCTGTACATCGCCACGCTCTACGGCGGCTCGATCCATCTGGACACGCCCATGCTTTGGGGCCTGGCCTTCATCGGAGAGTTTATGATCGGCGGCGTGACGGGAATTTTCCTGGGCTCCTCCGGCACGGACATCTATTTGCACGATTCATATTTCGTCATCGCGCACTTCCATTACACGTTTGTGCCCATCGCCATCATCGCCGTGTATGCCGGACTTACTTTCTGGTATCCGAAAATGTTCGGCCGCATGCTGAATGAGACGCTCGGAAAAATTCATTTCTGGGGCACGGTCATTCCCTTCAACGTGATTTTTATCCCTTTATTTATTACCGGCACGGCCGGAGATCAGCGGCGCGTATACAGCTACGCCCAGTTCGCGGAGCAATCGCGGCCCGCGCTGCAGCATTTGCGCACCACCTCCACCATCGCGCTTCTCTTCATGCTGGCATTCCAATTTGTTTTTATTTTCAATTTTTTCTGGAGCCTGCGGCGCGGGAAGCGCGCTGATGCGAATCCGTGGAGGTCCTCCACGCTCGAATGGACCGTTCCCTCGCCGCCCCCGCACGGAAATTTTGCCGAGTTGCCGATCGTGTATCGCGGCCCCTACGAATACGGCTTGCCGGGCTGCGCGGAAGATTTCGCCCCGCAGAATGTACCCGACGCGGCGCTGGCCGGGAGGAGCAGAGCATGAGCGCCGGCGCCAAACCGATTGCCAATACTCGCAGTGGCACGGGAATTCCGACGGCACGCCTAATTACGTGGTGGGTGATCGCCTCGGAAATCGTGATTTTCGGCGGGCTGCTCGCCTCCTACGTGATGCACCGGATTGGCCACCCGGAATGGGCCGAGTCCGCGTCGCACACCAATACCTGGGCCGGAGCGTTCAATACGTTCGTGCTACTAACGTCGAGCTTGTGCGCCGTGCTGGCTCATAAGGCCGCGGACGCGCACGACGGCCCCAGGGCTGCGAGGTTGCTCCGCCTGACCGCGCTCGGCGGATTGATTTTCCTGACAGTCAAGGGCTTTGAATGGGCCGCGGACTTCCGCGAAGGGTTCGTGCTCTCCTCGGGCGGATTTTGGTCGTTCTATTACACGCTGGCCGGGCTGCACGGGCTGCATGTGCTCGCGGGAATGATCATCATGTTGATCATCGCGTCGGAAGCGGCAAAGAATCAGGAAATGCAGCGCGTCGAGTGCATCGGGTTGTACTGGCATTTCGTGGACATCGTCTGGATTTTTCTGTTTCCGCTTCTGTACATCGCCCGGTGAGGAATGAATGATGAGGAATCATGACGACTGAAGCCCACGTTCAACATCCTAACTACGTCAAGATCTGGGCCATCCTGGTGGTGTTGCTCGTCGTGAGTGTCCTCGGTTCGATGACCCATATTCGCGACGCAGTGCTCATCGCCGCCTTTGGAGTAGCGGTAATCAAAGCGTATCTGGTCGCCAAGAATTTCATGCACGTGAACGTAGAAAAACGGTGGGTACCGTATCTTTTGGTTGTTTGCCTCCTCTTCATTGCGATTCTATTAGCCGGAGTAGCGCCAGACGTGATGAAGAACAGCGGCGAGAATTGGAACAAGAACCCGTCGAGCCAGTCGGCGCCGTCCGTTGCAGGAGCGGCAACCAAAAATGAGTAGCCCAACGACAACGATCGAATCCCGGATGGCCGATCGCGCGCCAGAAGCTGGGAACCTCCTGCCCAATTCCGTTCTGGCCACGATCATTTTTGTTGTCGCGGAAATCATGTTTTTCGCGGCGCTGATGAGCGCGCATACCATCGCTCGCGCCACGGTGATGGGAGGCGTGTGGCCTCCCGCCGGGCAGCCGCGACTGCCGGTCGAACGCACCGCGTTCAACACGGCGATTTTACTCTTCAGCGGCGCCCTGTTATTTGTATCGAGCCGCCGCGCGCGCGCCAGTGGCTATGAAAAAGCGCGTCCGTATCTTGCAGGCGCCATCATCGCCGGAATCGCCTTCGTGTTGCTGCAAGGAGTGGAATGGGCCGCGCTCCTCCGCGAAGGCCTGACGATGACGTCCAGCTCCCACGGCGCGTTCTTCTACTTGATCGTCGGCGCGCACGCGCTCCATGCCGTAGTCGCCATCGCCGTGCTGACGGCGATCTATTTTCCCATGCGCCGCGGCACGCTTGCGCCGTCGACATTTGCGGCCACGCAGGTATTCTGGTACTTCGTTGTTCTGCTGTGGCCGGTGATCTACTTGCGTGTTTATTTGTGAGGGCCTTATGCGTAGCTTAAATTTTAAGGCATGTTTCATCATCGCCCTGGCTGGAGCATCGCTGATCCCCGCCGCGGCATCGGCCTGCCCCGCCTGCATGGTGGGCGACCCCAAAACCGCGAGAATCTACCTCGGAATGACGCTCGTCATGAGTTCGCTGCCGATTCTGCTCGTCTGCGGACTCGGCTATTGGTTGTGGCGGCGGCATTCGTAGGACGGGCTTCAGCCTGTCTGCTTTTGATTTTTTGCAGGGCTGGCGAAACTCAAAACCCGACAGGCTGAAGCCCGTCCTACAGGATGGTCTGAATTTCCTCGTCAATCGAAATGTGGGTCTGCTCGAAACCGTTGATTTTGTAGGCGGGGCCGGAAACCTGGCTGAAGTGCAGGTAGCGGCTGATGTGATAATCCTCGTCAAAGGCGCCAAAAATACGCTCGGTTTCCTTGCGTTCCAAGCCAAAATCCACGAGGGGCGCGAGAAAAGTAAAACCGCCCGCGATGGCCAGATATTTCTCGACAATTTCGCGCAGCGTCATGGCTCGAGTGTCACCGTTTCAGATCCAGACGTATGCACCGGAATCTCCGTACGGCGCGTTGACGTAGAACAGATTGGCCTCTTTCACTTGCCCGAGGGCATGGCACAATTTCGCGGCGCCGTGTTTCGCGCAGAAGAGCGCGCCGGGCGAAATTTCGATCCGCTCGGTCTGGTCGAGGCTCGAAACTTCACGGCGCGAAATCCACAGCCAGGTTGCCGGCTGGCCGCAATCGCTGCATTCGCCGGCCAATTTTTCAAGGCGCGCTTCGATCGCGGCGGCTACTTCGGGGCGCAGGCCGGCGGCGATGAAATCTTCCCGGCCCAGGAAAAAATATTGCGTAAAACTCTCGCCGTCCGGTTCAAACGCGACCACGCGGCTCGGGCAAGCGGCCAGTTCCGGCTCCAGCAGGCCGGCCAGGCAATCGTAGCAGACCGAAACTTCCGGCCGCGCGGGATCGCGGCGCAGCCGGGCTTTGCCGCGCAGGTACAGCGTGTCCGGGAAGAACGTGGCCATCCAATGGTGTCCGTTTTCGAGATGAATGCATTCCGCGGGCCAGCGCATCAGCCGCGCCCACAATCTGCGCGAGCGCGGACGGATCGAAATTCCCGGATAGGCCTGGCTAAAATCGAGGCGCGCCATGTCGCGGCGATGGTACCAGAATCCGGGACGGCGCTCGAAGAAATCCGTTATCATGGCTTGTTCGCGACGGCGAGAGAAGTTGCTGTAGCCCGGGCCTTCAGACCCGGGGATTTTTCGACGCTCGCAGCAGAATGTAAGCAACATGCGAGAATTGCAGGGCGGGTCCGCATGGCCGCGGAAAAACCCCGCCTCTGAAGAGGCGGGCTACATTGGCGCTGCGCGACTCGCAAATCATTCAATCCAATTCCTAGGAGGATTCATGCCGATTGCCGTAGGACAGCCCGCTCCCGATTTCACCCTGAAAGATCAATCGCAAAAGGAAGTCAAGCTTTCCGATTTTGCGGGCAAACACAACGTCGTTCTGATTTTCTATCCGCTCGATTTCAGTCCGGTGTGCACGAACGAGCATGCCTGCTTCGTCAACGATTTGAAGCAGTTCGAGTCGCTCGACGCGCAAGTGCTCGGCCTGAGCGTGGATAGCGCGTGGGCGCACAAGGCGTTTGCCGAAAAGATGGGGATCACCTATCCGCTGCTCGCCGATTTCAATCCCCGGGGCGCGGTGGCCGATAAATTTGGCGTTTACCTGGCGGAAAAGGGGATCACGGGCCGGGCCATCGCCATCATCGACAAAGCGGGGAAAATCGCCTGGTTCAAGAATTACGATATTCCGGTCGTGCCGGATATGAAGGAAGTCGGGCAGGCTCTCGCGGCGGTCAAGTAAGCGGGGCAATTCGGGCGCGGCAGCGTTTTGCTAGGAAATTCGTTCGCGGACGCCGCGCCCTCGTTTTTCGGTCTCGTTGCTCGCGTTACTTTTTGTTGGCGTCTTTTGTAAGCTTGCGAATGTAGCCCACGAGTTCCCAGCGTTCCTTGTCCGACAGAGTGTCTTTCCAGGAAGGCATCGGACCGCGGCCATTGCTCATTTTCCAGAACAGCGATCCGTCCGTCTCTTCCGCCATTAGCTTGGCGTCGGTGAAGTTCGCGGGTTTCACCTTGATGGTCTTGGCGCCGGGGCCGTCTCCCACGCCTTTTTCGCCGTGGCAAAGCACGCAATTGTCGGTAAAAAGCTGCTCGGCGTCGGCCAGCGTTTCTTGCGTGGGCGGGAATGGATTCTTCATCTTTTTGGCGTCATCCGGCGCGACCCAAGGCGTGGCAGCGGCGGCGGGGGCTTGCTGCGCGGCAGCACGGCCAAACGCAAAAACGCACATTGCAAACACGAGGCATGCGCCGATCGCACGCGCCAACCACAAAGAAGCTCCCTTGTCGAATGCACTCATTCCGATGTCTCCATTTATCCCAAGATTTGGCGAGGCGCTAAAAATTCTGCCACAAGACAGGACTTATTTCACCTGGTAAAGCACCAGTAGGACGGGCTTCAGCCTGTCGGTTTGAATGATAGCAAACCTAAAACCGACAGGCTGAAGCCCGTCCTACTTAAAGCTTCCCGCCAAACGTGAGCCACAAGAGCGCGGCGTTTAAGACGATGATCGCGGCGCCCATGAACCAACCGAAAATCGCGGTGATCGGGCCGTTCGTGAATTCGCCCATTTTGCTGCGATCGCCGGTAAATTGAATCAACGGCACAACCGCGAACGGCAACTGGAAGCTCAGAATGACCTGGCTCAGGATGAGCAGCGAAGTGGCGCGGCCTTCGCCCATGACGCCGATCACGATCGCCGCCGGAATAATGGCCATCGAGCGCGTAATTAAACGCCGCAGCCAAGGTTTCAACCGCCAGTGAAGGAACCCCTCCATGACGATCTGCCCGGCGAGCGTGCCCGTGAGCGTGGAATTTTGCCCGGAACACAAAAGCGCAGCGGCAAACAGGACGCTGGCGAAACTTACGCCCAGCACGGGCGTCAGCAGCTGGTAGGCCTGGCTGATGTCCGCCACGTCGTTCATGCCGCGCACGTGAAACGCGGCGGCGCCCAGGACCAGGATGGCGGCGTTGATGAACAGCGAAAATCCGAGGGCCAGCGTCGAATCGAGAGTGGCGAAGCGGACCGCTTCGCGTTTTCCCTCCGTGTCCAATTTAAATGCGCGCGTTTGCACGATGCTGGAATGAAGATACAAATTATGCGGCATCACGGTGGCGCCCAAAATGCCGATGGCGAGATAGAGCATCTCGCGGTCCTTCAATATCTGGAATGTTGGAATAAATCCCCGCGCCGCTTCGATCCACAAGGGCCGCGCGAAGAAAATTTCGTACGCGAAACACGCGCCGATGGTCATGATCAGCGTAATGACCAACGTCTCGAGCACCCGGAAGCCGCGCCCCTGCAACGCCAGAACCAGCAGCACGTCGAAACCCGTCAACAACACACCGGCGAGCAACGGCAGCCCGAACAGCAGTTTCAGCGCCACCGCGGACCCGAGCACTTCCGCCAGATCGCACGCCGCAATCGCAATTTCGCAAAGCACCCAAAGAACGGCCGTCGTGCGGCGCGAATAATGCTCGCGGCAGGCTTGCGCCAGATCGCGCCCAGTCGCAATGCCGAGTTTCGCGGAAAGCGCCTGGAGAAAAATGGCCATGAGGCTCGAAATCAATACGGCGCTGAGGAGCGTGTAACCGTAGCGCGAGCCGCCACCCAGATCGGTGGCCCAGTTCCCCGGATCCATATAACCCACGGCCACCAGGTAACCGGGCCCCGCAAACGCGATCATTTTGCGAAAAAAAGAAGCGTTTGCCAGGATTGGAATGCTGCGGTAGGACTCCGGAAGCGAGGGCGAAAGTGCAGTTGCGGCAAGATTAATTTGCTCGGTGGGTCCCACTTCGTGCGGACGGCCGGCGGTCGTCGCGTCAGCAGAGGCAGGAGATAGGGGAGACACGGCCATTGTTAACCTAGATAAATATCCTACATAAACTAGCATTAAGCTTTCGGCGAGTCAATCCTAAAGCGCTCGGAGTGTGCTTGAAAAACCGCGAGGGTTTGTGCGGCGCCGGCGCCACAAAAACCGGCGAAACTGCGCGCAGGTTGCGCGTGCGGCAATTCCTCTGGATATGGTAGTGTCGGAAATGAAACGGTTCACCGCTCTTGGCGAGCGTTCCTGGCAAGCCGAGCACGGTCACCGTCAACGGAGGGTCCCATGTCGCAAGCGGGTGGCGAGCAGGTGCAAGTTCAAATCAAGGCGGATGAAAAGGAATTGGTCGGGCAATTCTCCAATCTGGTGATGTTTCACCATACGGCGGAGGAATTCACGGTGCATTTCATCTACGTGTTTCCGAATGTGCCGCAAGGCAAGCTGGTTTCCAGCGTGATCGTAAGTCCCGGCCACGCGAAACGAATTATGCATGCGCTCGAGGAAAATATCAGGCGCTACGAAAAGCAATTCGGCCCCATCCGCGAAGTCCCCGAACCGACCCCGGTACCCAACGTCGGCTTCGTGCAGTAGGGCGGAGCTCAGAATGCCTCCTCGCCGGTCGACGTGGAAACGACCCACACGGAAGATGCGAAATTCAAGCACGAGCGTGACGGGCCGGCTGGATAACCGCTTGGAAATCATACCTGTACGCTGGGGCAGTTCCCCTATTGAAACACCTGGCGCGATGTCCAGTCGAGAGCGAAATAGGCGTGCTAGATTAGGCCTTGAGCCGTTCGTGGGCGGGCTTTGCAAATCTTGGCAGGAACGGTGCTTTTGGGTTATGTAGCGCCCGCCTTTAGGCGGGCATCCGAGTCGCTAAAAATGCCAACCTAAAGGTTGGCGCTACACTCCTTCGGCAAGCCCGCGCATTTCGCCCAAAAGCGATGTTCGCAACCCCAGGAACCGATGAAAGCCGCTTGCTCGAGTTGTGGCGCAAAGCACTCCCTCCCAGACGCGCAATTGACGGGGCTCGCCCGCGTGCAATTTCAGTGCGTCAAGTGCGGGAAAAGCACAGTCGTCGATATTCCGCCCAGCTCCGATACGACGCAGGTCCTGACGCCCTTGCCGGGATTTGCGCGCAGCGCGGGCGCGCCTTGGCTGGCCGGGATCGCGGACAGCGAAGCCAGTTCCTTGCAATTGCCCAATGGAAAGGTCATCGCGCTTTCCGTGATCGCCGGTCCTTGCCGCGGCTTGGTTTATCCGGTCCAGAAACCTCGCGTTGTCTTGGGAAGGGCCGACGCCGATATCGTCCTCAACGACAAAGAGATTTCGCGCTGGCATTGCGCCATTGAAATCAAGGGCGAGGTCATTCGCCTGCGCGATATGGATTCCACCAACGGCACTTACTTTGCCGAAGAGCGCGTCCGCGTGGCCGAATTGAAACACCTTTCCGAATTTCGCATCGGCACTTCGGTCATCCTCGTCAGCGTCACGCCCAAGCTCTCCCCTGCGCGTTAACCCTTCGCCGGCGCGGCAGCGCAGACGGAACAGGCTTCTTAAAAACATATCCCATTATTGATTCCGCGGATTGTAAGACCTGGATTATTCGAGCTGATTCATTCGATGGCGCCGGGGGAAGCGGCGGCGGGAAATTCGATCGTGTATTTGGTGCGCTGCCTTTCGCGGTGCTGCGCGAGCGCGAGTTCGATCAGGCGATCGAGCAACTGGCGATAGGGCAGGCCGGAGGCTTCCCAGAGCTTCGGGTACATGCTGATGGAAGTGAAACCAGGGATGGTGTTGATCTCGTTCAGGAGAATTTTTCCGGTGCGGTGCTCGAGGAAAAAATCCACGCGGGCCATGCCCAGGCATTCGAGAGTGCGGAACGCACGGACGGCATATTCCTGGAATTTTTTTACCTGCGCTTTCGTCAGCTTCGCCGGAATCAAGAGACGCGTGCCTTCCTCTAGATATTTCGCTGCGTAGTCGTAAAATTCGCGGTGCGGGATGATTTCGCCGGGAATGGACGCTTTCGGATCTTCGTTGCCCAAAATGGAAAGTTCGATTTCGCGCCCACGAATTTCCCGCTCGACCATGATTTTTTGCGCGAATTCGCCGGCGAGATCCATGGCCGCGGCGAGGTCCTTCGCGTCATGCGCCTTGGTCATGCCGACGGAACTTCCGAGTGTCGCGGGCTTCACGAAAACGGGAAAACGGAATTTCTTGCGAATCTCGCGTATCACCTTGGCGCGCGATTTTTCCCATTCGGCGCGCGGAACGGCGAGAAAATCTCCCACGGGCAGTTTGGCTTGCAGAAACAAGCGCTTCTGCACGTCCTTATCCATGCCGACGGCGGAGCCCAGCACGCCCGAGCCGACGTAGGGAAGTCCGGCGAGATCGAGCAAGCCCTGAACGGCGCCGTCCTCTCCAAACGTGCCGTGCAGCACGGGGAAAACTACATCCACGCGCAACGAATCCGCGCGGGAATTGCTAACAGGGACGAGCGCCGCGACGTTTGGATCGGCGGACAACATCACACTTTCGCCCGTGCGCAACACCTCGCCGAGCGCCGGTTTACCTTCAGCGCTTTCTGGGAAGAGCGGCAGCATTTTGTGCGCCGCGGTCCCGGCGAGCCAGCGGCCGTCTTTCGAGATGCCGATGGGCACCGCCTCGTATTTTTCGGGATCGAGCGCGGAGATGACCGATGCCGCCGAGATCAGCGAAACTTCGTGCTCGCCCGAGCGCCCGCCGAACAAGACGCCGATGCGCAATCGTTTTTTTTCTGTGGTCATGATTCAAGCAATCCGTGCGGACCGTGCGCCTCACTTACGTCCGGTGGTGCAAGCCGGTGGTGTAGCCCGCCTCTTCAGAGGCGGGGGGTTGGCTGCGATGGGCAGAAAACCCCGCCTCTGAAGAGGCGGGCTACAGCAAATGGCGGCGCTACAAAATCTTTTTCCCTAATCCGGAGAGGACCATTTCGACGCCCAGCAACGCCGTCTGATTGTGCAGATCGATTACCGGATTAATTTCAACAACCTCTAGCGACACCATAGCCTCGCTGTCCGCAATCATTTCCAGCGCCAGATGCGCCTCGCGATACGTGACGCCGCCGCGCACTGGGGTGCCCACGCCGGGCGCATCGTCCGGATCGACAAAATCCAGATCGAGGCTGACGGCCACGCCGTCGGTGTCGTCGCTCACGAAGCGCAGGGCTTCGCTCATCACGTCGCGCATGCCGCGCTCGTCGATGTCGCGCATGGTGAAAACGTGGACGCCGGATTCCTTGATCAAGCGCCGCTCCTTGGGATCGAGATCGCGAATCCCCACCATCACCACGTTGCGCGGCTCGACTTTCGGCTTGTAGCCCAGCAGCTCGACCAGTTCCGGCGCGCCGTAGCCGATAATGGCCGCCAGCGGCATCCCGTGAATGTTGCCCGAGGGCGAGCTTTCCGGCGTATTCATGTCGCCGTGCGCGTCCAGCCACAAATACCCGACGCGCTTGGATTGCCCGCGAAAATAATTCGATACGCCCGAGAACGAGCCGACCGCAAGCGAGTGATCCCCGCCAAGCACCAGCGGAAAAAATCCCTCCGCAAGCGAACGCTCCGTCATCTCCGCCAGGCCGCGGCAAGTTTCGGCGATTTCGTGCAGGTACTTGGCGCGCTTCTCGCCGTAGTGCTGCTCCTCGGGCTGCCTCACGCTCACGTTGCCTATATCTTCGACCGTGTGGCCGAGAGATTTCAGCCGCGTCTGCAGCCCGGCCACGCGCAGCGCCGAGGGACCCATGTCCACTCCGCGGCGACTCTGGCCGAGGTCCATCGGAACTCCGATGATGCGAATTTTTTGCGGCATATTGGCAGCCAGTCCGGCTCGCCCCGCGTGGGCCGGATAGCGGCGTGACTAAGGGTACACGCGGTAGATCATACGGGGAAAGGGAATGACTTCGCGAATGTGCTCAGTTCCGCAAATCCAGGCCACTGTGCGCTCCAGCCCCAGGCCAAAGCCCGCGTGCGGGACGCTGCCGTAGCGGCGCAAGTCCAAATACCAACCGAAGGCCTCTTCCGGCAAGTTGTGTTCGCGTAGCCGCTTCAAGAGCAAATCGTAATCGGCGACGCGTTCTCCGCCCCCGATGATTTCCCCGTAGCCCTCGGGCGCCAGCATGTCGAAACCCAGCGCCAGTTCGGGCCGGTCCTGGTCCGGCTGCATGTAGAACGCCTTCATGGCCGCGGGATATCGATGCACCATCACCGGGCGGTCGTAGGCGCTCGAAAGAATCGTTTCTTCATCACCGCCGAAGTCATCACCCCACTTGGCCGGATTGCCGCGCTGCTGCAGGATTGCAATCGCTTCGTCGTACGTGATGCGGGGAAAGGGAGCGGCGACGGTCGCGAGTTTGGAAGTGTCGCGGCCGAGGGTTTCGAGTTCGCGCGCACGCTTTTTGAGCACCGAGTGCACCATGTGGCTGACCAGGCCTTCGCCGAGGGCCATCATGTCCTCGAGGTGCGTGTAGGCCGCCTCGGGTTCGAGCATCCAGAATTCGGTGAGGTGGCGGCGCGTCTTGGATTTCTCGGCGCGAAAGGTCGGCCCAAACGTGTAGACCTTGCCGAGCGCCATAGCCGTCGCTTCGACGTAAAGCTGGCCGGATTGCGTGAGGTAGGCTTTTTCGTCGTCGATGTATTGCACTTCGAAGAGCGTGGTGGTGCCTTCGCAAGCGGCCGGCGTGAAAATAGGAGCTTCCGTGAGGATGTAGCCCTGCGAATCCATGTATTCGTGCGCGGCCCGCACGGCCTCCGCGCGAATACGCAGGATCGCCGCCTGGCGCGGCGTGCGAATCCAGAGATGGCGGTGATCGAGAAGGAAATCGACGCCGTGTTCCTTGAGCTGGATCGGATAGGGCGTGTCGTCCGGGACCCGCTGCACGACTTCGATCGCGGTAATTTGAATTTCAAAACCGCCGGGCGCGCGCTTATCGGCGTGGATGCGGCCTGTGACGATCACGCTGGATTCCTGCGTCAGCCCGCGGAGAGATTCGAATGCCGCCGGCTGGTCCTTCAGCGAGACGACGCCCTGGATCGTTCCCGTGCCGTCGCGGAAAATGGGGAAAAGCAGTTTCCCAGCTTCGCGCAAGTTGTACAGCCAGCCGCGCAGCGTGACTTCCTGCCCGTCGTGCTTTCCCAAGTCTTGAATGGCGACTACAGGCATGCGATTCAGTTTCCCTCTTTGCAAAATTTATTCTACAAGGATTCGGCCCCCAAGTGGCGCAGGCTTCAGCCTGCGGGTTTTGGTGGCAAGCAAGACCGATCTCGCTTGGACGAACCCCCGCAGGCTGAAGCCCGCGCTACTTGGGCCGCTCCTCGTCAAATTTTTCGAATACGGTGCGAACGCCGCGCAGCGTTTCCGAAAACGCCTGCACCTCGGTGGAACCCGCCGCCACCGCAGGCTCTTTCAATTCGAGGACCATGGGCGCATCGGGCGGCAGGGCCGCCAGCGTGGCGCTCCAGTCGATGGTTCCCTCGTAAGGCAAGAGGTGATCGTCGCGCTCGCCGCGATTGTCGTGCAGGTGCGTGGTGGCGACAAAATCGCGTACGATACCCAGCGCTTCCGGAACGCCGCCCTCGAGATGGGCGTGCCCGGCGTCAAAGCAAATTTTCACGTTGTTGAGGCGCGTCTGCTCCAGAAAATTTTTCAGGTTCTGGGGAGTGGCCATCTCCCCCGGCGTGTTTTCAAGGGCCATCGTGACGCCGCGCGCCCGCGCGAAAAGGGACAAGTGTTCGAGGGAACTGAATGCGGCGTCCCACTTCCGCTCGTCCGGCAGATCGCGATGCCGGGCCACGTGCTGCACGCAGTAGCGGAACGGAATGTGCTCGACCAGGTCCAGCGCGCGCTTGATCTCGTCGACCGCCTCCTGGCGCCGCAATCGCTCCGGATCGGAAATCGAGAGCGGCACGCCGCTTTCCCGCGAAAGATGAAAATCGCGCGTCGTCGGGGAATGGATGGAATGCAACGTGAGGCGGGTTTCCCCGAGCCACCCCGCCAGTTGGTGCGCCTCTTCAGCCGAGCGGTAATCGAAATGCCCGCGCGAGCAGAATAGTTCGATTGCGGAAACTCCCGCGCCCGCTGCTTCGCTCACCAGCGCGGCCGTGAGTTTCCGATTCACAAAAAGATATGTGGAAAGAACGCGTAGCATCGTCACGGACCGTCGGAGCGTTTCCTGCGAGCCGTTTCGACTCTAAGCGAAGCGCCGAATCGCGTCAAGAAGAGCAGTATCGGAGTGAACACGGCCATAATTGGAAGATCCGCGCGGTCCAAGGGAATTTGGAATGCAACTCCAAGAATGCGCGCGGCCGGAGAAGGCTTGGCTGCGGCTCATTGGCCCCCTCCGCTCCCGAAGTAATTTTCGCGGCCGTTGAGCACGCATCCTTCCCTCAACAGACATCCGGCGCGGACGTCCTACGCAGACGTACCGCGCGGCGTTCCTAAACTCCGCGTTCGGTATATCATAGGCTTGCGACTGCGAAGCCGCGTGCGGCGTCGTGCAGATCGTTTGTGAAGTCGAAATTTGAGATTTGAAATTAAGATTTGGAATTTGCGGTTTGAGGTTCGACATTTCAAATTTGAAACTTCAAATCTCGAATTTCTTCTCAGGACGATGAGCCAGCCTCTCTCCATCCCGGGCGCGACCGCTTCGAGCATCGACGGCGAACTGCTGTGGGGCTTCTGGTACCCGGCGCTGCGCAGCAACGAACTTCGCGGGCGTGCGCTTGTGACTTCGACGCGCATGGAAATTCCGCTGGTGCTGGGGCGCGACGCCGCGGGAAAACCGTTCGCGCTGCGCGACGTATGCCCGCACCGCGCGTTTCCTCTTTCGGCGGGATCGTGCGACGGGCAGACGGTCGAGTGTACCTATCACGGCTGGCGCTTTGACGCGCACACGGGGCAGTGTCGCGAGATTCCCTCGATCACAGACGATTCCAAGCTACAGTGCGACCGCATTTACGCGGGCAGCTTCCCATGCGAGGAGCGCGACGGCTACGTTTGGGTGTACCTGGCGAACCCTGAAGGCCGCGCCGCGCGCTTGCCGGACGGTCTGTTGGATCGTGCGGTGAACGGAAAGACGATTCCCGAGGCGCCCGAGCTACCGAAATTCAGCGAGCGTTACAGCATCGCCCATCTCACTGCTGACCTCTCCTGCAGCATGGACACGGGTATCGTCGGCCTGATGGACCCGGCGCACGGGCCCTTCGTGCATCAATCATGGTGGTGGCGCAGCCGCCGCAGCATCCGCGAAAAGCAGAAAACATTCGAGCCGATTCCGGACGGATTCCGCATGAGTTCGCACGCCCCTTCTGCCAACAGCGGCCCGTACAAGCTGCTGCGCTTTTACGGGGAAGAGGTGACGACGCAAATCGATTTCGTTTTGCCGAATATGCGCACCGAGCAAGTGCGCTGCGGCAACTACTGGTTCACCAACCGCACCACGGTCACGCCGATCCGGCGCGACTTGTGCCGCCTCGATTTTGTCGCCGCGTGGAATTTGTTCCGCTGGTTCCCGGTGACGCCGTTTTTGAAATTTTTCGGCAAGCGTTTCATCGCGCAGGACCAGGACGTGATCGACCGCCAGCAGCCCGGCCTGAAAATGCAGCCGCGCATGATGCTCATCGACGACGCCGACCGCCAGGCGCGCTGGTATTTTCAGCTGAAGGCGGCGTATCTCGCATCGCAACAGACCGGCGCGCCCATAGCGCACCCGCTCGATGGTCCCGTAACATTGAAGTGGCGCAGCTAAGTAGGACGGGCTTCAGCCTGTCTGGTTTTGACTTCTGTTAGCGCGGCGAAAATCAAAACCAGGCAGGCTGAAGCCCGTCCTACTTGAATGCTCGATGGATGAGGAAGAGAACTGCCGCCGTTAGGCCAGCCACAGGCAAAACCAGCAAGGCGTGGCGTTCGGCGATGCCGCGCACGCCCAGAAAAAGCAACACGGCAACCTGGCGCCCCGCACCTTGCAATCCGGCGGCGTCCGCCGTGCGAGCCGCCCAGCGCACTCCCCACATCATCGGCAGAGAGAGAATTATTCCGGCCAGAACCCACAGCCAGAGGCTTTCCGCGCGCAGCAACCGCATGGAAAACCGCAGCAGAAACGCAAACACGACTGACAGAAACGCGCAAAAAATCAGAACCAGAAAATATGTCGTCAGAATCGCGGCGCCCGCGCCGGTCGGGCCGATCCCCATTTCCTCGGGCGCGGCTCGCTCCTGCAAATACATCGCGACGGTCAAGAAGAGTCCGCCGCAGATCCACGAGGCGAGGTAATAGACGAGGCTGCCGCGGCGCGTCATCCGGTTCTCAGACAGTATCGCAGACGCGCGGCGATCAAATTCGCCGCTCGATGTTTGGAAATTCCTGCCAGACTTTTATGCCGCAGAAGTGCGAACCTTCGGTGCAGATGGGCGAGGCGATCCCGGCGCGGATGTAGCACGGCGGGCCGAGGTATTTTCCGAACGAAGGAAGCGCAGCGCGGACCTGCTCGACCTCTTCCATCGAGGCCTGGTAAATCTCCTCTTGCGCGTTGAAGCAAGTGCGCATGGTCCACTTGTGCAGCAGGTGCAAGAGCGAGCCGGTTTCTACCAGGCGAATGGCTTTCGCGTTGGGCAGCAGATAGAGGGCGATTTCGCGGGGCGCGCCGCGGTCCAGCAATTCGTTTTTCGCCGCCCAGGCGTCGGCCATGGCGCGTTCGTAGATTTCGCGGGTGCGCGCGTTTCCCGCGATCAGCATCGGGACGACGAAATCGGGCGTGCGCGTGTCGGTGAGCATCAGCAGCGGACGCGAGCCGGGGACCATGCGGTGGCGCTGGTCCTGGCTGTCGGCGGTGTGGCTGATCTTTTTTGCAAACGTAAAATTCGCGTGCTGCAGGGCGCGCATGATTGGAGCGTGCACGCCGATATTGAGTGTTTCCAGGCGATACGGGTTGCGCGCCGGATTGAGCAGCCGGTCGATCGCTTCGCTATCGGAGCACGCGCTTTCGGTGAGGCCCAGCACGGCGCGATAGGCGTCCGCGACGACGCGAGGCGCGCGCGGAGAATAATCGGCCAGCAGCGAGACGCGCCCGCCGAGGCGTGCGTCAAATTCCCGCGCGAATTCTTCTCCTCGGAGCGCGGACGAAACGCCTTGCGCAGTAGCCGCGGCGCCGCCCGCAGAATCGGCGTGCGACCACTCCGGCATTTCCTCCTGCTCCATCGGCGCGTTATCGAAGCGGTCGAAAAACTGCGGATCGATCTCGCGCACCCGGGAAACCATTTCGCCGATCACCGCGCGCGCCTCGGCCGGCGTATCCGACGCCGCAGCCATGCGCCACAGCCGGTGCAGCACGATTCCGGAAAGCGTGTGCACCATGGTCGTCGCCGCCGCGACGGGCAACACGTAGCGCGCCACTTCGATCGCGCGTTTCTCGGCTTGCCGGTCCACTTTTTGCACGCGCTTGGCGTGCGACATTGGGCCGATGTGCCAGATGTCGGCGAGAATTTCGCGAGCCCCGCCGCGCAACAGCGCGGTCAGCTCCCGGTAATATCCCCACGCGCGGGCAATCGCGTCTTCGTAAATCGCGCGCTCGGCCGGCCCAAACCCGACTTGCGGCGGCGGCAAATAAGCCAGCGCGTGATCCAGGCGCACGTAGCGCTGGCTCTGCTGCTCGGAATTGTAAAAGGGATGCGCGTGCAGGAACGACCAGACAAATTGCCGGCTGACATTTTCCAGGCCAAATTCAAAGTGCGCGTGCTGGTAAACGGTGTGGTGCCCGCCGTAAAACGTGGACGCCCCGATTTGCAGGCGCTGTTTGTCGGTGATTTCCTCCGGCCCGATCAGGCGCGGCGCGTAGCAAGTGCGCGCCGCGGCGATGGCCGAATCGTAAGGATGCGCGAAGTGATTGCGCAGCGTGACGCGCGGCGCGGCCGCTTCAAACGGCACGCGTTCCGGCTGCGGAGGAGTCATCGGTTGAGCGGCCATGTCTCGCGCGCTATTCTACACCGCCCCGCAGAACAGGAATAGCCGCACGGGTTCGGTGGCGCCGGTGTCCCGCCGGCAATGCTCGTACTCGTGCCGCGGTACCTGGCTGCCAGCGGGACGACGGCGCTACCACACCCTTCCGCGACAAAACGAGGGCGTCCGGTCCGGTCGCTCGAAGCGTGTAGGAAAATCGCGGCTATCGCTTCTTCTTGTTGGCGTCTTTGATGGCTTGCTGCGCTTCGGCGGCTTTCTCATACTTCTTGGTGAAGCGCTCGACGCGGCCGGCCGTATCGACCAGCTTCTGCTTGCCCGTGAAGAAGGGGTGGCAATTCGAGCAGATTTCAACGCGCAGGAATTCGCCCTTCATCGTCGATCGCGTAGGGAAGGTGTGGCCGCAGGCGCAATGCACGGTGACTGGGTGGTAGTCCGGATGAATGTTTGGCTTCATGGTGGAATTCTCCCGCCGGCTGGCCGGTCTGCGCGGCTCCCGGTCATGCGCCAGGGCTACAGTCGCGTCGCTAGGTCAGCGGACAATTTTCTATCATACGTGATTCGCCGAGCCCTGCCAACATGATATACATGCGGGCTGGGAAACGTTTGGATGCTCAGCAGGGCGCGAACGATTCAGCAATCGTAAAACCAACTTTCCGGGAGGTATGGGGAATGCCGATCCAATCGAAGAAAAATTTCATGCGAGGGCTTCTGCTTGGTGTGGGGGCCGTATTGATCCTGGCCGCGCTCGGTCTTGCCGGGCATGCGCTGGCCCAGGAACCGGCGGCTCACGGCCAGATCCTGGTCGTCACGCACGTTGATTTCATTCCGCCGGACCTGACCACGGGAACGAACTTGGTGAAGCAATATGTCGCGGATACCCGCAAGGACAAGGGCCTCGTGCGCATCGAAGCCGGCGCGCAAATCTCGCGCACCAATCACATGGCGATCGTTGAAGTCTGGGAGAACCAGAAGGCCCTCGACGATCACATCGCCGCCGCGCACACGGTCAAGTTCCGCCAGCAGGTCGATCCCATGCTCGGCAGCCCTTACGACGAGCGCCTCCATCAGAGCCTTGAATAGCGCTCGCTTTCGTTGGCCGCCGCACACCACGGTACGATCGTTGCGGCCCCTCCTGCTTCCGAGAAACCGGGCGGCCATGGCGGCGAGAATTCTAGGCTTTCGAGGAAGATTGAACTTCGCGCAGCCGCCGCTCGAGATACCGCCGCTCGCTCTCGTTGGTGACCAGCGCCAGCGCCTGTAGGTAGCTTTTCGCTGCTTCGTCATGCGAGCCCAGGCGGCGCAGCAGATCGGCGCGCGCGGCATGTAGCAGATGAAAATTTTCCAGCTCCGTCGCTGCCAGCCCCGCGATGATTTCCAGGCCCGACTCAGGACCGAGCGCCATCGCAGCCGCCACGGCCCGGTTCAGCGAAACGACCGGCGAAGGCCGCACGCTTTCGAGAAGATCGTACAACCGGAGAATCTCGCGCCAGTTGGTGCTCTCCGCGCTCGCCGCCTTGCAATGCTCCGCGGCAATCGCCGCTTGCAGCGCATAAGGACCGGGGCCGCCGCGAAGCCCCTCGCCGGCCAGGGTTAGCGCCTCGGCAATCTGCGCGCGATTCCAGCGGCTGCGATCTTGCTCTTCGAGCACGACGATGTCTCCCGCTTCATCGACGCGAGCATCCCGGCGCGCGTCGTGAAGAAGCATCAGCGCAACGAGGGCTGTCGCCTCTGCAGGAGGTTGCGGCGACATCAAGTTCCGAACCAGGCGACCGAGGCGTATGGCTTCTGCGGAAAGATCCGTTCTTAGCAGCTTGTCTCCCCGGGTGGCCATGTAGCCTTCGTTGAAGACGAGATAGATTACGGCCAACACGGAATCGAGGCGCGCGGCGATTTCGTCCGCGCCGGGAACGACGTAGGGAATCCGGGCGTCCCGGATTTTTCGCTTGGCGCGCACGAGCCACTGCGCCATGGTAGCCGCGGGCACGAGAAACGCCCGAGCGATCTCGTCCGTTTCGAGGCCGCAAAGAGTGCGAAGGGTAAGCGCGATTTGAGATTCAGGCGCCAGTGCGGGATGGCAGCAGGTGAAGATCAAGCGGAGCCGCTCGTCGGGAATCTCGCTGGTTTCGTACTCTTCGGCGGGGGCGGATTCGACGATTTCGCGGGCCAGTTGCGGCTGAATTTTTTCGGCGAAAAGGGTTCGGCGGCGGATCCGGTCGATGGCCTTGTGGCGGGCGGTTTGCACGATCCAGGCGCGCGGAAATTCGGGGACGCCCGAGGCGGGCCACTGGTCCAGGGCGGCTGTAAATGCTTCCTGTGCATACTCTTCCGCGAGGTCGAAGTCGCCCAGCAGGCCAATGAGCGTGGCTACAATCCGGCCCCAGTCCGAGCGGTAGACGTTTTCGACAGCGGTCACGGCGTCCATTGGGCAGACGATTGTAGAATTATTTCCGTGCCTATGTCGATTCGGGGCCGCCGGATTCGATTTAACTATGGAGGAGCAAAGATGAGGTACCTACTGCTCATTTACGCGGACGAGCAAGCCTGGACCGAAGAGGAGCGGGCGCGGTGTTATGAAGAATCCAGCGATCTCGCGCATCAGCTTAAGGCGGCAGGCCAGTTTCTGGCGACCGCCCCGCTCCAGCCCGTGGCGACAGCGACCAGCGTCCGCGTGCGCGAAGGCAAGCGCACGATTACCGACGGCCCATTTGCGGAGACGCGCGAACAGCTCGGCGGCTATTTCCTGGTCGATGCCAAGGATCTCGACGAGGCGATAGCAATCGCGGGACGTATTCCGGGCGCGCGAAAAGGAACGGTCGAAATTCGGCCAGTGGTTGAGCTTCCAGGATTGCCAGGTGAATAGAGAGAAAGTTGGGGTATGGGAGATGACGGTGTCGATTCGGCTGCTGGCCATTCGATAAGCGGGAGAGCGAAAATAAGGGCCGCTCACAAAACTTCGCAAAGCCATTTAAGGCGACGAACAGGAGAAACAATCGTGAAATTCCTTAGTATTTACAAGACCGTGGAAAGAGGCATACCGCCGACCCAGGAAGAAATGGAGAGAATGGGCAAGCTCGTCGAAGAATGGGTGAAGGCCGGGTATCTCCTGGCCACCGAGGGCTGCTTGCCCAGCGCTCCTGGGAGCGCGCGTCCGGCAGGCCAACGGGAAAATCACCGTGACGGACGGGCCGTTTGCCGAGACCAAGGAATTGATCTGCGGGATGGCCATCCTGCAAGCCAACTCCAAGAAGCACGCTATCGAATTGACGAAAAATTTTTTGGGATTTGCGGGCGACGGTGAATGCGAGGTTCGCCAGTTGTACGAGGCAAACTGCGCGGAGCAAATCGCCGAGGCTCGGACCGTGGCGAAGGCTTGATCTCGCCTAGTGATGCAGGAAGTTGCGGCGGACCTCCTGCATCGCCGGACGGATCGCGCGGCAGGATGCGGCAGAATAGCAATCGCCCGTTCATCCGCGATCCGCGGCAAATTCAACGGAGAAGAAGGACATGCAAAAAATCACGCCATTTTTGTGGTTCGACGGACAGGCGGAGGAGGCTGCGAATTTTTATGTTTCCATTTTCAAGAACTCGAAGTTGGGAACAATCAATCGTTACGGAGACCATGGGCCAGGACCCAAAGGGACGGTGATGATTGCGACGTTCCAGGTGGACGGGCAAGAGTTCATCGCGTTAAACGGAGGCCCGCAATTCAAGTTCACTCCGGCCGTCTCGTTCGTCGTGAATTGCGAGACGCAGGAAGAAGTAGATCATTTCTGGGAGAAGCTATCCGAGGGCGGCATAAAACAGTAGTGCGGCTGGCTGCAGGATAAATTCGGCGTGACGTGGCAAATCGTTCCGACGGCTCTCGGCAAGCTCATGAACGACCCTGATCGCGAAAAGACCGGTCGAGTGATGAAGGCATTGATGCAGATGAACAAACTAGATATTCAGCGCTTGCAAGATGCCTACCGGGGGGCGTGAACCCTGTAGCAAAGACTTCAGTCT
>Ga0302324_100006102_pt1 | contig 26125 bp, 21 predicted proteins | sample Palsa_T0_1_FD_201949 | JGI IMG/M metagenome (GOLD analysis project Ga0302324, IMG submission 201949) | Peat permafrost microbial communities from Stordalen Mire near Abisko, Sweden - Palsa_T0_1 | ecosystem: Environmental > Terrestrial > Soil > Palsa > Peat permafrost | place: Sweden: Abisko... | reverse complement strand
TTGAGCCTCCTGAGGTTGAATTGGTTCTTCCGGAACCCAATCCAGCGTATCAGGGGCTCAACCTCTCACCGGCAGCGACATCCTCCACTTCGGCCAGAAGTTAGCCCGCCAATTTGGACAGCACTGATGGGCGATATGCTCGTCGACAAACCGCTTGAGGCGTTCCGTCTGTTTCTTGAGCTCGCTGATCTCGATGGCAATCTTCGCGGGATCGGGATGCGGCATGCCGCGCCCGACAAGCCCGTCATAGTCTGCGTCCACGTAGTTCAGCGGCAAATTCGAATTGGCACAACGCCTCTTGTACGCCTCCCGCGAGACGCATGAGGGCCTCGCCTTTACTTGCTCCAAGAGCCGGACGAAAGAAACGGTACCACGCCTTCGATCTACGAGCCGCCGGACGGCTGATGACATCGCCGCAGCATACATGTTGCCCATCCAGCCGTAGAACGTACTTGGCTTACGGAGATTCCGATTAACGCGGATGATCTCCTGAACCTCCCAGAAGACGTGTTGATTGACCCGAAGAGAACGGACTTCCGCGTACACACGGTCAAGTTCGCTGTTGAGTTTCTGGTAGAGATCGTCATCCACGCTCAATTTGTATTCGCCGCCTCTTCCTATCAGGGACGTTGCGCCCGATGCCAGCCGTAGCACTCCCAGATCTTTGGCATTCGATTCCCATCACCGTCCATAAATAAACCGGCTGCGCCGCGGGTCCGCGCCGCCCGTGAGCACGCCGTCGGCCATGTTGACCTTAATCGCCGTGGGCGCGGAAAGATTCGCCCAATCGCCCACTACGGTGACCTTGTGCCCCATCGCCGTCAGCTTATCGATGGTCGCCTGCGGAATCCGCTTTTCCACGTTCAGCTTCCCCGGAAGAAATTCGTGGAAATCGAACGACGTATACAGATGCGCGCTGTCGAACCGCGGCGCTTCAATCGCCTCCTGCGGCGACATATTGAACTCCACAATGTTCAGGAACACCTGCAGCAGCGTCTGGTCCTGCAAGTCTCCTCCCGGCGTGGACATCGCCAGGAACGGCTTGCCATCCTTCAGCACGATCATGGGGCTGAGCGTCACGCGCGGGCGCTTTCCCGGCGCCAACTGGTTCGGATGGCCGGGCGTCAGCACGAACGTCTGCATGCGCTCGCTCATCGCCAAGCCCGTATCGCCCGCGATCACCGAGGGCAGCCAGCCGCCGCTGGGCGTGGCCGAGAACATGTTGCGGTCGCGGTCCACCACGTTCACGCAGGTGGTGTCGCGGGCCGCGATGGTCGATTCGCTCGACACCGGCATCGCCAGCGGTCCGCCGAATGCGCCGGGGCGATGCTCCAGCGACGCGTGTTCGGGATCGATCAGCTTGCGCCGCTCGGCCGCATAGTCTTTCGAAAGCAGCGTCTCTTCGGGGATCTTCGAAAACTTCGGGTCGCCATAGTAGCGGTCGCGATCGGCAAAAGCCAGCTTGATGGCTTCCACGAGCGTGTGAATGTATGCCGGACTGTTGAAGCCCATGGCGCGCAGGTCGTAGCCTTCCAGCAGGTTCAGCAACTCGATCATCACGGGGCCTTGCGACCAGAAGCCGGGCTTGAAGATCTCATACCCGCGATAGGTGCCGGTGCGTGGCGTATCGGTCTCCGCATGAAAGCCGGCCATGTCGTCGTAAGCGATCAGGCCGCCGTTGCGGGCGCAAAACTTGTCGTACTCGTGTGCGATGGCGCCTTTATAGAAGTAGTCGCGGACCGCTTGCAAACGCTTTACGCGGTCGCCCTTGGCTTTGGATTCGGCGGCCGCCAGCGCGCGCAGAGTCTTTCCCAAGGCCGGCTCGCGGAACACATCGCCGCGGCGGGGCGGCATGCCGTTGGGCAGGAAGAAGTCGCGCGAGGTGGGCCAGAGCTGCAACAGCGGTTGCGAGCCGCGGATCCAATCAGCCATCACTTCGGTGACCGGAAACCCGTCGGTGTATTCGATGGCTGGCGCCGCGACCTGCGCGAACGACATCGTACCGTAGCGTTCCAGCGCCAGGATCAGCCCGTCCATCACGCCGGGCACGGGAGACGCCAGAATGCCCTCGGCGGGCATAGGTGGCATGTGACCCGGCTGTTCCCAAAGTTCCCGTTTGCGCGACTCATAAACAGCGACCGTGGCGCGTTTCGGAGCCGTGCCAATGCCGCTGATGGCGACGACGGGCTGGCCGGCGAGCTTGATCATGATCGGGATTTCGCCGCCCAAGCCGAAGTGGTCCAGCTCCGTGACGCCGGCGGCGAGTGTGGTGGCCACGCCCGCATCCACCGCGTTGCCGCCTTGGGCCAGGATGCGCATGCCTGCGTCGACTTCGAAGTTGTTGCAGGATCCCACCATTTCGTGCAGGCCGCGCACGGGGGGAAACATGGTCAGTTTGGATTGGGCGGAGACTGTAACGGCGGCGGTGGCCAGAAGTGCTAGCGAGCGGGCGAGGGGGCGAGTGGGCGAGGGGGCGAACCTAGCTCTCATAGCGATACATCGCCCCCGCGATCGGCACGCCGCGCACATCGATTTTGCGGAGGTCCGCCGAGCCTACTCCATGCCGCTCGGCGAGGAGCAGCGTATTCTCACAGGTCCGGAAAGGTGCAGTTCCCCGCGCAGCGCGTGGATCGTAACCCATCACCGCGGTAGCCACCGCATCCGTCGACACCGGATTCAGCCCCGCCAGCAGCACTCCCGGCTGCACGCGGCGGATGCTCTTGATCCATGGCCCTTCGCCGCCCGCGATCGACTCGATGCCATCGATAATCTCCAGATCGATAGGCCGCGACTTCACCAGATCGGCGACAATATGCGGCACGCGATATCCCGGCTCGCGGCTGGATGAAGGGTGCAGCTCCGCGGGCGCGGATTTGGAAGGCTGCCGTCCGCCGTCGTGCATGGCCTTGAGTCGGCCCGATGTGGGATTTTCGTTGGGCTCGTCCACACCCGCATCGTCGCCATAGATGGACGCCGGCAAATTGCCGAAGCAGTTCTTCATGGATAGCGTCACGCCGCAGGTGGCGTGATTCTTCAGCTTGGCCATGCTGACGAAAACGTCCGTATCTTCGTATGCGTGATTCAGGTCGTAAGCCGGGAACAGATAACCGCCGCCCGGCACTTTGAATCGCGCGTACTGCTTGCCCTTGCCCAGCGCGTTGGTGTTTTCAAATTCCACGCCCGGCGCGGCGGCCAGCAACTGGCGCACGTTCCAACCGGAATCGAGCAGGTACTCTTCGAGCGGCCCACTGGTGGCCCAGGCACTTTCCACGAAGCGGATGCGCCGCGCGCCGGCCCGTCCCATCAGGTGCGCGGTTGCGCCTACCAGCTTCGGATGCACGTAGTGCGTGATTTCCGGCGGGCGGCCGTCCACGCGCAGCGCGGGGCTGCCGGTCATATTCAGCTTGATGGTCACGGTCTTGCCGCGCACCATGCGATCGATGCCGCCAAGCTGGTCGAACATAGCGGCCAGGGGCGCCGTGACGCCTTCGTCATACGAGGCGCACTTCGCGATGGCCACGGGCGCGGCGGGGGCGACCGGTGCGGCTTTGAGCAGCGGCGCGGAACCGATGAGCGCAATCCATTCTCTGCGGGTCATTCTTATAGTCTAAACGCATCGGGGCGCAAGGGGAAACCAGTCGATAGTTGGAAAGAGGCCGCCTCAAAGGCGGCCTGCAGCCAAGATTGGCCGCCCCACAATTCTCTCTCTACTGCCAAGCGCTAAAATCGACCCATGCGCGCATTCCCGATCCTTCTGCTGGCCCTCGCGGGCGCCGCCCTGCTGCCCGCCGCCAAGAATCTCGAAATCTATTTCATCGACGTGGAAGGGGGCCAAGCCACGCTGTTCGTGGCGCCGTCGGGCGAGTCCATGCTGATCGACACAGGCTGGTCCGGCAATAACAGCCGCGATGCCAACCGCATCGCCGCGGCGGCCAAGCACGCCGGCGTGAAAGCCATCGATTATCTGCTGATCACCCACTTTCACGAAGACCACGTGGGCGGCGTTCCGCAACTCGCGGGCAAGCTGCCCATCCGCACCTTTATCGACCACGGCGAGAGCGTCGAGCACGATCCGCGCGCCAAGGAGCTTTACGCCGCCTACCTCGAATACCGCGCGAAGGGCAAGCAGCATATCCTGGCCAAGCCCGGACTCACCATCCCAATTAAGGGCCTGGATGTGCAAGTGCTGACCGCCGATGGCGACGAGATCGGAAGCCCGCTGCCAGGCGCCGGCCAAGCCAATCCGCTGTGCGCGGCGGATTCGCTGCGAGCTCCCGACGCGACGGAGAACGCCCGCTCCGTCGGCACCCTTATCAGGTTCGGAAACTTCCGCATCATCGACATGGGCGATCTCACCTGGAATAAGGAGCACGAACTGGTCTGCCCCAACAATAAGATCGGCACAGTGGACCTCTATATCGTCTCGCACCACGGCTCGGACCTCTCCGGCTCGCCCGCCTTCGTGCAAGGGATTCATCCGCGCGTGGCCATCATGGATAACGGCGCGCGCAAGGGCGGCTCGGCGTCGGTCTGGCAAACCATCCACACTTCGCCCGGCCTCGAAGACATCTGGCAGTTGCACTATGCCATCGCCGGCGGCAAGGACAACAACGCGCCGGATACCTTCATCGCCAACACCGACGAGCAGGGCGACCAGGGAAATTGGATCCACGTGTCCGTGCATCCCGATGGCAGTTTCATCGTGACGAACACACGCAACAAATACGCGAAGACGTACGGCCCCAGATGACGGCGGCCGGCATGCCCAAACGTCCCGATTACGGCATCGACGCGCCCGGCGTCCTGGCGATGTTCTTCGTCGTCGGCGTACTCTGCCTGGTCCTCGGCCCTTTCGCGCGCCCCTTTACGATCGGTCCGGTCACCTTCGAATTCGGCCATGCCCCACAGATTATGGGTGGCATCTTTCTGCTTGAAGCCGTGCTGATGTTCGTCTACGTGAAGCACGGCAAGTTCCGGCACCGCGACCGTATGCTGGCGCAGGTTTCGTGGACGGGAAACGAGCGCGTGCTGGACATCGGCACCGGCCGCGGGCTGCTGCTGATCGGCGCGGCAAAGCGGCTGCCTGGCGGCCACGCGGTGGGCATCGATATCTGGAGCACCAAGGACTTGTCGGGCAATGCGATCGAGCGCACGCGGGCGAATGTCGAGATGGAGGGCGTGACCGGCAACGTCGAGCTGCGCACCGAAGACGCAAGCCGGATGACCTTTTTGGATGCGTCGTTCGATGTGGTGCTGTCGAACCTGTGCATCCATAACATCCCCGGCCGCGCGGGACGCGACCGCGCGTGCCGCGAGATCGCGCGGGTCTTGCGGCCGGGCGGGATGGCGGTGATCTCCGACTACAGGTTGACGAAGAAATACGCGGTCGTGTTCGCGGGCGAGGGGTTTTCCGTCGAATGGCGCGGGCCGTTTTGGGGCGATACTTTTCCACCGCTGAAGATGTTCGTAGCGCGGAAGCCATCATGAAAATCGCGGTGCTGGGGCTGGGTTTCATGGGCAGCACGCACGCGCGTGCCTGGGTGCAAATTCCGGGCGCGGAGTTAGCCGCCGTGGCCAGTGGCGACGCGCGCCGCCTCGCAGGCGACTTTACCGGCGTGCAGGGCAATCTCGGTGGACCGGGCGTGCAGTTGGATTTCTCCGCGGTGGCGAAATACACGAGCGCGGAAGAAGCCGTGCTGGACCCGCGCGTGGAAGCCGTCGATATCTGCCTGCCCACCCATCTTCACGAACGCGTCGCGTTGCTGGCACTGGCTGCCGGGAAACATGTGCTGGTCGAAAAGCCGATGGCGCTCGATGGCGCGGCAGCCGACGGCATGATCGCGGCGGCCGAGCGCTACGGCCGAGTTTTGATGGCCGCGCAGGTGGTGCGCTTCATCCCGCCGTATCGCGTGGCCGCCGATATCCTGCGCTCCGGACGGCTGGGCGCGGTGCGTGCAGCAATGTTTCGACGCCGGTGCGCCGCGCCCGCGTGGAGCGCTTGGCTCACGGACCCCGCGCAGAGCGGCGGCGGCGTGTTCGACTTGTTGATCCACGATATCGATTTTTGCCTGCACGTATTCGGCGCACCGGATGCGGTGACGGCGTCGGGATACCAGGATCTGCCGCACGGCGTGGATTGGATACTAGCGCAATTCTGGTATCCGTCGATCGGCGGGGTCGCCATATCGGGCGGCTGGCATCATCCGGCGGCTTATCCATTTTCGATGGAGTTCACCATCGTGGCGGATGGCGGCACGCTGGAATTCAGCTCTGCCGGCGCGCCGCTCGCCGAATACGGCGTCGATGGCCGCCAACACGTTCTGGAGGTGCCCGATACAGACGGCTATCGCGCCGAACTCGCATATTTCCTGGACTGCGCGGCGCGCGGCGCAAAGCCAGTGGCGTGCCCGCCGGAAGAATCCGCCATGGCCGTGAAGTTGGCGCATCTGATGCTGGAATCCCGCAACCGAAACGGAGAAAAGATCGCATGCAACCTTTAGAGGAACTGGAAATCGGCGTCATGTTTTGGGCCGGGCGCGATCCGTATGAAACGATACGCGAGCTGAAATCGTGGGGGGTGCGATGCGGTCAACTGGGCATTCCCGGAGACCTGCCGCTGGATGGCGCGGCGGCTGGCTGGAAGCAGGCGCTGGCCGATGAGAACTTTACGGTGGTCACGGTGTTTGCAGCTTATATAGGTGAGAGCTACGCGGATATTCCCACGGTGCAGCGTACGGTGGGTTTCGTGCCGCCGGCCACACGGGCTGAACGGGAACTGCGCACATTGGCCGTCGGCGATTTCGCCGCCGAATTAGGCGTGCCGTCGATCGCCACGCACATCGGCTTCGTACCGGAAGACCGCTCGTCGGAGGATTACATAGCCGTGCGTGAAATGGTGCGCCGCATTTGCGATCGTGCCGCGGCGCACGGCCAGACGTTCGCGCTCGAAACCGGCCAGGAGTCCGCGCCCGCGCTGCGGGAGTTCCTGTTGTCCGCGAAACGCGCGAATCTGCGCATTAACTTCGACCCGGCCAACATGATCCTGTATGGGACCGGCGATCCGATTGTCGCGCTCGACATCCTGGGACCGCATGTGGTCACGGTACATGTGAAGGATGGCGACTGGCCGCCCCGTAATTCACCCGGCGCGCTGGGTGAGGAAAAGCCCTTAGGCCAGGGTGCGGTGGGAATGGAGCGGTTCATTGCCAAGCTGAAAGAGATCGGTTACAAAGGTCCGCTGACCATCGAGCGGGAGGCGAGCGACCCCGTGCAACGGCAGCGAGATATCATGATGGGAGCGGAGTTGTTGCGGCGGCTGACTGCCTAGTTTTCGCAACGCGCCCCAACGGTTCGCCGTCTAAGCAGTTAGCTGTAAAACACATGCCCGGACTATCTGCCAGCCAGGAAATGCAACTCGAATATGTGACTTGCCAGTCCGGCGAGTCGCCGCCGGTCGCGATGCGACTGCGCGCGATGGATGGCATCCACCAGGAAGTCAGCGAAGCTTTCGCCGCCGCGCCACACCGCGGCGCGGAAACCGGCGGGATACTGCTCGGCCGGCGCGAAGAAGATCGCATCGTGGTGGAGGATTTCGAGCCGGTCCCTTCGGAACACCATTTCGGACCTTCTTACCGGCTTTCGGATACGGACCGCGAACTTTTAGAAGAAACCGTGCAGTGGTTTCGCGGCGGCGCGCAGCCGGGCTTATCCGTGTTGGGCTTCTACCGCAGCCATACGCTGGCGGAGTTCGAGCTTTGCGCGGAAGACGAAGACTTGATGCGGGCGCATTTTTCCGGCGTCGAAAACCTGGTGTTATTGGTGAAGCCGAATTTAATGGGATCGAGCGATGCGGATTTCTGCATCCGCCGCTGTGGACATGTTGCGCCAGCGCCGCCTGCGAATCCGCCGCCGTTGATGACATGGCCTGCGCCGCGTCCCCGTCTGCAGCCCGAACCCGACCGCCCGGCGCGCAAGCGCTGGCCCTGGTACATCGCAGCCATGCTGCTCGGCTTGGTGGGGGGCGCGCTCGGCTATTTGCGGTGGCATCCGGATGCGGGCGTGGAGCGGATCGCGGTAACCAATCCCGCGCCGCCGCCCGCGCGCCCTATAGTGGAGGGCACGCCTGCGCCGCCGGAGCCGGATATCGCCGGCATTCATCAACTGCTGGATCGCTGGGCGGACGCCCTGAAACGCGGCGATGTGGATGCGGCCGCGCAATGTTATGCGCCTGTGGTGAGCACTTACTTCGACCGTCACGATGTGACCCGCGAAGCCGTGCGCCAGAGTATCCGGCAGACTCGCGCACGCTACGGCCGTCCGGACATCTATCGTATCTCCGGCTTGGGCATTACGCCGGTGAGCGATAGCCGCGCGGTGGCCACTTTCCAAAAGCATTGGCGGTGGCGGACTTTGGGACGCGCGCGGCCGGCCGGCGAGGAAGAGGAGCGCATGACGCTGGTGCGGAGTGAGGGCGCGTGGCAGATTTCGTCGGAGCAGCCGGAAGCGCGCTGAATGTGGCGCACAATATTCAGATGCATGACAGCCGGCAGTATTCGTCGCTACACAGCGTTCGCCTGCCTCAATTTCAGCGGAGATGCGGCGGCATCCGAGGTCAAATCGCGACGATTACCTGCGCAACTGCCTGAATCTGCGGACAATAGGTGGCCAATTCGGTAGCTATAGTACCGATTTTCAATTTGGGACAACTTTTTTCTTGACGCTTCGCGCTAAAAGGAGTAACATCCCGTACTAGGACCTGTATTCAGAATGCTCCGCCCCCTGAAGAGGAGGCGCTTGGAGGATCGAATGCAACTGTTCAGAACGCGCGCCTTTTTGAAAGTCGAGCCGGCCCGGGGGGGGGGAGTTTGGCCCTCGCCATGGCCGCGCTTTGTCTAGCAACCTTTACAGACCGACTGCCTGGGCAGACATGCCCGTACGCTTCGTCGGGCAATCCGTGCGTGCTAACCGGCCAGTATGACGTCCTGCGGGACGGCTACAATCCCAGCGAAACAACGATCACGCAAAGCAGCGTCGCCAACCTGACCAACACGAGGGTTTTGGTGGTTGACACCGAGGATCTGCCCACCAGCCAATACGCCAATCCAATCTACGGGCAGCCGCTGTACGTCCCGGGCGTTACGATAGGGGAGACAAGCCACAACCTGCTGGTCGGCGTGACCCTGAACGATACGGTCTTCGCTTGGGATGCCGACAGCCCGTCCTGCGACACTTCCAGCCCTCCGAATTGTTACCCCATCTGGAGCCTGGAGGGCACGCCCTCGCTCTACAACGCCAACCTCAACCCTGTGGGCAACGCCCTCTGGTACACCGATTGCGGCTCCTCAGGCACGCCCGCTCCGCGCTATACGAGCCTGCCCTACGCCGGTATCCTGTCGACGCCCGTCATTGACGCTCACAGTACCTCGGCGCACCCGGTGATTTACCTGACCAGCTACTGCCAGGATGGCACCGGCCGCAACCACTGGTGGCTTCACGAGATCGACCTGACAAACGGCCAAAACGTTGACCACACCGAAATCAACAGCTTCACTGCCGCGGGAGCATACAACGCCGACGATATCCAGGACAACGGGCAGATTCCATTTGTGCCCAAAGAGGTGCTGCAGCGCCCGGGACTGCTGGAGGTCACGGGGGGCGATCCCAGCACTCTAGTCTACATGTCGTTCGGCACAGGCGTCACGGAGAACAACGCCAACGACCCATACCACGGCTGGCTGGTGGCGTACAGCGTGAACGGCAGCGGCAACTTCAACTATTGCAACGGCGGGTCGAACGGGTCGATTCCGGCCTGTCCCACGGTATCCTTCGTGACCAGCGCGACTGGCGGGAATTCGAACACGGGGATGCCTGCGTGCGACACAAGCCAGACCGTGGGCGGCTCAGGCGAGTATCAGAATCAGCCGAACTGGTGCGGGCATGGCTCTGGAATCTGGATGTCAGGCCGGGGTCCTGTCGCGGAGGTACTAGGTGACGGCAATACACACATTTATGTTGGCGTCGGCAACGGCGGATTCCAGAACGCCCCCAGCGGCACCAACCCGCAGAACTGGGGGGAAAGCGTCGTGGACCTCCGCTACTTCCCATCGAGTGCGCCCGACGCCGCGCCCTTTCAGTACTTCACTCCCAACGGGGGACCGCCGGTGGCGCCGCCGCTGGCCGACAGCCAATGCTCAGGCGGCGGGACATGCGCATACACCTTCGACGTTCTCAATGAAAACGATTGGGACATGTCCGTCAGCGGAATCCTGCCCTTCACCGACCTGAGCGGCAACAATCGGCTGGTGACCTTCGACAAAGGTGGCTGGGGATATGTCCTGGCGCCGGGATGCCTGCGCGGGACCACCGGCGGATCGTGCAATCCAGTCAGCGACGGTTTCACCCCGGGCGACCCCGGCAACATTTTTCCGTTCTACGGCCCGGGAGCGTACTGCCCGAGCGGCTCTGGTCCACAAACCACGGACTGTGATCGCATAACCAGCATCCTGTTCTACGGCGGTTTTCTCTATTCATGGCCCAGCAGCGAGAGACTGACGGCGCTGCAGCTTTCGGACACCACGGTGTCGCCGTCGGGCGTAGCAATTACTTCGTCAGGGACCACCGTAACGATCAGCAGCGGCGGCGACTTCTCAACGCTTGTCGTGGCGGGCGACCTTATCACCGACACCAACTCGAGCAGCCCGGATTACGGGGAGCAGCGGCGGGTTACAGAGGTGAATTATACGGGCAGTGCGCTGACGACGGTGACGATAGGCAGCGCCTTCAGCCCGGACATCACAACGAGCGGTGGCGACAGCTTCAGTTACAGCGGCCTGTTCGTAACGCCGATCCGCGATTTGCACCCGACCGAGGTAGGCTACCCGGGTGGATCCCTGGTGGCGAGCTCGAATGCCGGCGCCAGCGGCACCGGCATTATATGGGGGCTGACACAGGCCGTCGGCTCGAATCAGGTCACCCGCTCGGCGGGCACCCTGCACGCCTATAGCGCCGTATCGGCTGGCGACTCCGACATCTCGCAGCCCTGGCACAGTTCGGAGATATTCTGTGCGGCCTCCTATGCCCTGCCCACTGTTGTCCACGGGCAGGTGTTCGTTCCCACCTACGCCATCAACCTCACTGGATCGGCAAGCACCGCGTGTCCGTCGTCGGGAACATCGACCGTCTACCCATCGGGCATTCTGGTCTACAAGCCGACGTGATAGCACAGGGGAAACGGGGCGGTGACCACCCCGCCGCCTCGTTGCAATCCGGTTTAGCGGCTAAGGGCTTTTAGGAGGAACACCATGAATACGTTATACATACGGCTCGTTTTGCTCGGCATGTACGTGGTCTCGGGTGGTACGGCCGCCAGGGCCGGCGCGAGCTTTCGAATCGTCAGCTACATGGACAACCAGTACGGTGGACCTGTGGGAATCACAGAGGGATCGCCACGAATCTTCTATTTTTCCTCGGGATCGAACCCCCAGGGCGCCTTTTCAATTACGCCCCACGGCTCAAAGACTATGCTGGGGAAAGTGACGGGGTATTTCCAGGCCCCACTCTTTAGCGCGGCAAACGGACGCTTCTTCTCGGCAACACAACTGGAAGACAATCCCGGGAACGTGGTGTCCTTTGGCTCGACCGCCGGGTCGGAGCGTACTTATCCGGCCCAGGACCTGGTGCCGGCGCTGACCGAAAATCTTCCGGACGGGTCCTTCGTGGGTATTGCGTCTAGCGCGTCCACAGGTCTTGACTATGTGGTCAACGTGGGGGCAAACGGCGCGGTGACCCCGATTTACGAGTTCCCCGTCAGCCAGTCCCCTCGGCTGGGTCCGATCTATGCAAGCGATGGGAATTACTACGGGACCTACGCGATCTCGAATGGCTCGGGCTATGTTTTCCGTCTCACGCCGTCGGGAACCCTGACAACGGTTCTCAGCTTTCCGGCCAACACCTTCTCGTACCACTATCCCGCGCCGATGTTGCAGGCCAGCGACGGTAACCTCTACGGCGTTACGCCAACCGGGGGCTTGGGCTATGGGACGATCTATAAGCTGACGCTGAGCGGCCAGTACACGCTCCTCTACACGTTTCCGAAGGGCCCGGCAGGCATTCCCGATGCGCTCATTGAGGGCGGCGATGGCAACCTGTACGGCGCAACGCTGGGCGACGGCGGGGGCAACAGTTTACTCTTCAGCGTCACCACTGCTGGGCAGTACACGCTCCTGTACAAGATGGCGAACCTAGCCCGCGACGGGAATTGCGACTGCCACCTGATCCAGGGCAGCGACGGAATATTCTATGGGACCGCCCTGGCAGGCGGGACCAACGGCGGGGGCAGCATCTTCGCACTCAATGCGGGCCTGCCGAAGCCCCCGCCGCGGGCCCTGCAGTTTACGCCGACGGCTGGCCCGGTCGGCGAAAAGGTTCTCATCTGGGGCACGAACCTCCTCTCGGCGTCCGCGGAGTTCAACGGAACGGCGGCGAAGACAGTTTCTAGCAGCGGCCCCAATTACGTGTGGGCCGTAGTGCCGGCGGGTGCCACGACGGGTCCGATCACGGTTACGACCCCGGGCGGGACCTTCACCACTTCGGGAAATTTCACAGTGAGGTGAGTGGCAGGCTGCCACGTCGAGCTAAGCTCGCCCTGCGACCTTCCCTTCCAGATAAATCGTGACCCCGCGCTTCATCGTCCGGTTCACCAGATTGACTCCGAAACGGCCGGGAATTTCGCGGTAATCCGATGCATTCAGCACGATCAGATCGGCGGGTTTGCCGGCTTCGAGCGATCCGGCCACCTGCCCGGAGCCGATGGCGCAAGCCGCGTTGAACGTCGCCGCACAAATCGCCTCCGCCGGAGTCATGCCCAGGTGCGCGCAGGCCAGCGCGACGATGGCGGGCATGCTGCAAGTGGAGCTGGCGCCGGGATTGAAATTGCTGCCCAGCGCCACGGCCGCGCCCGCATCGATGAGCGGCCGCGCGGGTGCGCATCGGCCGCCATGAAAGGTTGCGCCGGGCAGCAAGACGGCCATGGTGTTCGAGTGCGCCAACAAGTCCGCGTCCGCCGGACCGGCATCTCGCAGGCGATCCACGCTGGCGGCGCCCACTTCCAGGGCCAGGCTCACGGCATCGTGCGCCCCGGACTCTCCCGCGTGGATCTTGAGCCGGAATCCGAGGCCGCGGGCCGTCTCCAGGTAGCGGCGCTGCTGCTCCATATTGAAGACCGTCTCGCCGCAACGGAGGCCGGCGAAGCGGGCGAATGCTCTACGGCGGATGGCGGGCAGCAGTTCGGAGCACAGCCAGGAGAGGTAGCCGGCGGGGTCGCCCGGATACGTGGCGGGCATCCACTGCGGCGTGAGGAAGGTGGACGCGATATCCAGCGGCGCGCGATGCAGCATGGCTTGCGCGCGCAGAATCTTCACCTCGCTGCGCGCGTCGAGGCCGTAGCCCGATTTGGCTTCCAGGGAGGTGCTCCCATGCCGGACCATGGCATTGACGAACTGGCGCGCGCGGGATTCCAGGCGCTTGGCGGAGGTGTTGCGCAGCTCGCCGACGGTGGGCGCTGGTCCACCCAGCAGCGGAACGCCCCCAACCAGATGCGCGTGGCTGTCCACAAAACCGGGCATGACCACGCGTCCCGTGGCGTCGATCTCCTGGGGCCTGCGCGCCAAGGCGAGGTTCTCGACGCGACGGCTCAAGCCCACTTCCACGATGCGCCCGTCCTCGATCAGGAGCGCGCCATCGCGAATGATACCGAGTTCGTTGAGGGCGGCGCCCCGCCGGGGCTCCGCCGAGCCGCGCAACGTAATCAGTTGGCGTGCCCCCCTCACCAGCAGGGTTCCGGACATTCGGAGGACTTGTTCTAATATAGCAGGATGCCCCCGCGGCGCCCGTTGAAGACGCTGGAAAGAGTACTGTCCAAAGCCGGACTGGGCTCGCGCACCGAAGCTCGAAGCTGGATCGGCGCGGGCCGCGTGCGGGTCAACGGACGTGTAGTCGGGACGCCCGATCATTGGGTGGATATGGAACGGGACCGTGTGACGCTGGATGGCCAGCCCGTGCGCGGCGCGAAGAAAGTATACCTGCTGCTCTACAAGCCCAAAGGCTACCTGACCACTTATACCGATCCGCAAGGCCGGCCCACGGTTTACGATCTGGTGCGAGATGCTGGCGCGTGGCTGGCCCCGGTCGGACGGCTGGACCTGGACACCACCGGCCTGCTGATCATGACCAACGACACGGGGTTCGCCGAGCGGCTGACTAATCCGGATTACAAGGTTCCGAAGACATATCAGGCTAAGTGCGCCGACCGGTTGGCGGACGAACAGATCGCGCGCCTGCGCGAAGGAGTAGAGTTGAGCGACGGTCCCACGCGCCCGGCGATAGTCGAGCGGTTGCGCGATTCCGGCAAATACACGCACGTCGAGCTGACCATCGGGGAAGGCCGCAACCGGCAGGTGCGCCGCATGGTGGAAGCCGTCGGCAGCAAGGTCGTCAAGCTGACGCGCGTGGCTATTGGTTCGGTGCGCATCGGAGATTTGCAGATCGGAAAATGGCGGTATCTGACCGAAGGCGAAGTGCGCGCATTGGGGCGCATGCACTGACGCGCGACAGAAGTAAGAAGTAAGAAGTCAGAAGTAAGAAGTCAGAAGACAGAAGTCAGAAGCGTAGGCGCCTATAGCCACGCTACGCCGATGGCCAGCGTCACCAGCGTCACCGGAATTCCCACCTTCGCATATTCCCAAAACGAGATATTGGCTTCCGGACGGGCGCGCTCGACCACGATCAGATTGGCTACCGACCCCAGCACAGTCAGATTGCCGGCCAGCGTGGAGGACATGGCCAGCACCAGCCAGGCGTGGCGCGGATCGGGCAGATGCGCCACCACCGGCTTGAACATCATTACCGCGGGCACATTGCTGACGATATTGGACAGGATGGCGGCGCAGGCGGCGAGTACGGTCGTGCGCTCCAGCCGGAAGCGCGCGGCGGCTACCAGCAGGTCCGCAGAAAACGCGGTCCGCTCCACTCCGGCGACCACTACGAACAGGCCGACGAACATGACCAGCAGCGGCCAATCGATTTCGCGATAGATTGTCTGCGGCCCCACGCGCCGCGTGATCAGCAGCAGCGCGCCGGCGGCCAGGGCGACCTCGGCCACCGGCCAGCCCGCGAAGAAGAACGCGATCATGGCCGCCGAGACCAGCAACGATTTCCAGAGTTGCGGGCGGTCCACGGTTAGGACGCGATGCTCGATGGCCATGACAGTCTCCGCGCGAAATTCGCGGCGATAGACGAACCACAGCAGCGCGATCAGCGCCAGCAACCCGGCCGCGGCGACGGGCGCGAGCGCCGCCGCAAACGCGCCATAGCCGATTCCGGAAAAGCTCCCGATCATCATGTTCTGCGGATTGCCGGTGATGGTGGCCACGCTGCCGATGTTCGATGCCATGGCTACCGCCAACAGGTAGGGAACCGGGTTACGGCGCAACCGGCGCGCGATATCGAGCACCAGCGGAGTCAGCACCAGGCACATCGTATCGTTCACAAAGAACGCCGAGAAGAAACCGGAAACCAACACAATCGCGCACAGCAGGACGATAGGACGGCGCGTATGCTCCACCACCCACGCGCTGACCAGCGTGAAGAATCCCGACAGACGCAGGTTGGCGACCACGATCATCATGCCGAACAAAAGAATGATGGTGTTGTAATCGACGGCCGCATAGGCATCCTGGATGGAGACCGATTTGGTGGCGATCATCAGGGCCGCGCCGATGATGGCGGCGCCGGTGCGATCCACACGGAAACCCGGCAGGCGGCCGATGGCCAGCACCAGGTAGGTCAGCAGGAAGATTACGACGGCGGTCAGCAAGGCTCTCAGCCATCTTAACGTGGCTAACCAGCGGCTCGCGGCGCAGAGTAGAATGGGAGCAGAGCCATGAAGTTCCGCAGCTTGCTTTCTCTCATCCTCCTGCCTGGCGCGCTGGCACAGCAGCCGGAAATGCAGACCCAGGAAGCGCCCGCGAAATTCACCTCGCGGGTGAACCTGGTGCCCGTGACCGTGGTGGTCCGGGACCGCGACAGCCACGCCGTGGGCAACCTGACCAAGGAAGACTTCCGGCTGCTGGACAACGGCAAGGCGCAGGTCATCTCCAGGTTCTCCATCGAGAAGCCGGGCGCTCCCGCGGTGCTGGAAAAGGACTCCGGGGTCCTGGAACTCCAGCCGGAGACCAAGCGGCCGGAAGCGGGAGCAGCGCCGCCGCCGGTGCTGGCCGAACATTTCGTGGCCTACCTGTTCGACGATCTGCACGCGACGTTCGAAGACCTGGCGCGCGCGCGCGACGCCGCCGGGCGCGTGATCGTGGCCTCCATGCAGCCGACCGACCGCGCCGCAATTTACACCACTTCCGGTCAGATCTCGCTGGAGTTCACCGACGACAAGGCCAAATTGCAGGAGACTCTCGCGCGGCTGCGGCCGGCGCCATCGGCCGGCAGCATCGGCCATGGCCTGGACTGCCCGGATATCAGTTACTACATGGCGGACCGCATCGTGAACCTGAACGACCCGCAGGCGACCCAGGTTGCGCTGATCAATTATCAGGCGTGCAGCATGAATCCGAATGCTACTGCGAGCATGGTTATGGGGTTTGCGCAAGGCGCGCTGCACAATGGGGAGCACCAGACCAAGGTGGCCACCAGCGTCCTGGTGCAGGTGGTCCGCCGCATGGCGGCGATGCCGGGACAGCGCAGCATCGTGCTGGCGTCACCGGGATTCCTGGTGCCTTCCGCCGACCAACCGGACGTCACCGACATCATCAACCGCGCCATCCGCTCCAATGTGATCGTCAGCAGCCTGGATTTGCGCGGCCTTTGGACGGCTTCAGGGTTCGACGCCTCCCGGCCGGCGCCGGCGGGTGGTTCCCAGGTGCTCACCACGTTGAATCAATTCATGGAGCAGGAGGCGGAGGCCCAGGAGCTGGTCATGGAAGACCTGGCGCATTCGACCGGCGGCGACTGGTTCCACGCCAATAACGACCTCGGCGAGGGATTCCGGCGTCTGGCGGCCGCGCCGGAGTTTATCTATGTGCTGGCTTTCACGCCGGAGAATCTGAAGGCGGACGGCAAGTATCACAAGCTCCGGATCGAATTGCGGGAACCAAAGGGTCTGACGTTGCAGGCGCGCAAAGGCTATTACGCGCCGCGGCGCGACGCCGATGCCATGGACCAATCGAAACAGGATATCGAAGACGCGGTCTTTTCGCGCGAGGTGATCAAAGATATTCCGCTCAACGTGCGCACGCAGTTCTTCCGCTCCGGCGATACCGACGCGAGCATATCGGTGGTCTCGCAACTGGACATCAGGCGCCTGCGCTATCAGAAAAAGGAAGGGCGGAACCAGGATGTCCTGACCGTCGTATCCGTTCTTTTCGATCTCAACGGAAACTATGTAAGCGGCCAACTGAGGACGCTGACCTTGGCGCTGAAGGACGAGACTTTGGAAAAGAAGCTGGACTCCGGAATCAGAGTCAAGGCCATGTTCGATGTCAAAGTTGGAAGCTATGTGGTGCGCGTGGTGGTGCGGGATAGCGAAGGCCAGATGATGGCCTCCGAGAATACGGCCGTGGAGATTCGGTAATGTAGGGCGGGCGATTCTGCCCGCAGCCGGCTCAAAGCGAGCTTCGCTCGCCGAAGAGCGGGTTCTTGAGAACCCGCGCAGGCCTGGAGGCTCGCCCCACGAGGCATCCAAAATGCAGAGACTTCCCCATTTCACTCCGAGATGAAGCCGTATTCCCGCGCCCCCATGAATTGGGCCGGCCGCCGCCTGGTGTAGTTTCGACGGTTGGAACGGACCGTGGCGATGGCCTCCAGGAAATATTCCTCGGCCGGACGCGCGGGTTCTCCGCCGGCCCGGTCGTGGGCGAATAGCAGCTTGCCATCCTCCACGACCGCCCGCAGATCCGCACCGGTCAGCCCGTGGCTGGCATCCGCGATCGCGCCGATGTCCACCGCGGCCAAAGGCGGCGGCGCTTTGGACAGTCTGTCGCTTAGAATCGCGGCGCGCGCGCCGGGGTCGGGCAGCCGGGTTTCGAGCCACAGCTCGATACGGCCGGAGCGCAACAGGGCGGGCGGCAGGCCGGTCGCGTCCATGGCGGTGACGATCACGCACACACGCTCCGCACTGGCGCTCTCCAACCCGTCGAGCATGGTCAGCAGGTAGCGGCAGAATCCGCCGCCGTCCGCGTGCTCGAAAATCAGGTCGCCATCGTCGATGAAAACGACGGCGGGGGCGTTCCGTTTAGCGGCGTCGAAGATTCTCCGCACACGGCTGTAGAAGTTGTCGCTGCCCGCGATCACGGTGCCGTCGATCAGGAAGAATTTGCTCTTGAGGCGGGCGGCCAGGGCGCGGCCGATGGTGGTTTTGCCGGTGCCCGGAGGGCCGGCCAGCAACACGCCGCGTTTGGGTTTCAGTTGCAGCTCGGCGGCCAGCGCGTGGTTCTCGAATGGCAGCGCGATCTTGGCTTCCAGCGCCTGGATGACGTCGTCGAAGCCCTTGAGGTCCTTCCAGTCGACGGGCGCGACTTGTTCCAATTCGACGTTGCTGGTCATGTTTTGCGCGGCTAGGTATTCGGTGAAGCGGCCGGTCGTCAACTCGCGATCGGATCGCAGCCAGACGCAGGCGTTGCGGAGTTGGTGCGCGTTTAATTCGGGAGCGAAGCGATAGATTTCCGCATAGTCCAGGCGGCGCGCGGCGGCGCCCAGATACGCGCGACAAATGCATTCGTAGTCGTGCGCCGTGAAGCTCTCGATTTCGATTGTGAAAGCCCGGCTTTCGATGGGCTCCGGAACTTCGCCGTAGTGCATGCCGAACAGGATACGCTTGTGGCGCGCGGCCGCGCGGTCGAGAATCGCCGTCAGCGCGACATCCAGCAGCCAAGTGCGGGGGTAGTCGCAGGCATTCACGACGGCGTTGATCAGATGCAGATCGTCCATGATCACGATGTCGTGGTTGTCCAGAGCCCGGTCCATCAGTGACACGAAGGCCTCTTCAAGGGCCCCGGCTTGATGTCCCGCCAGGGCGTTCATGAACTCCCGTGCGCCGATCGATACACCTCCGGTGGCGGCCGCCACGGCGCGCAGGACGGTGGTCCTTCCGGCGCCATGCGACGCTTTGAGCACGGCGACATGGCCGGCGTGAATGGCAGCGAGCAACTGCTCGGCGGCCACCCGTTGCGCGGGGGTCAATTCGCTCCGGTCTTCAATGGCAATAAGGCTCTCCCGAACAGGCCGGGAAGCCTGAGGTTCGACTAAAGTCAGCATAATTCCTTTAAGATGAGACGCAAATACAGTTATGAATGGGTTAAGGAGCCGCGATCCGTCAGGGAGCGGTTTTCAGTGAACTTTAGAGGTGACTGGCGGGAGCCGGACGAAGGCTCTCCGCCAGGGTATCAATAGTCCTTTGTTGCATGAGTGCCTCCTTCCAGTGAGATAGATGCTACTTTGAGAAGACTATCATAAACGCCCTCAGCCGGGCAAGACATTTTTGATTAATTTGTCTTAAGCCGCTAGAATGGAAGCGTTCGATGTTCGATCTCTTCCGGTCGTTTCTGCCTCTGCACAATCTGATCGGTTTCGGCGCGACCGATTTTATCGAGCTGGAACTGGTGGCGCTGTTCGTTTTGCTCGTCTTGGCGCATGCGGGCTTGGCCGCTCAGGCGCGGAGGCTGGCGGGGCGCACGGGGTGGTCGATGCTGGCGCTCGCGATCCTGCCCGTCGCGCTACGGCTGGCGATGCTGGCGCAGAGTCCGGCGCCCACGCCTAACGGCTCCGACGATTTTGCGCATCTGCTGGTAGCCGATACCTTGCGCCACTTCCGCCTGGCGAATCCGCCGCATCCGCTGCACCGGTTTTTCGAAACCATCTTCGTGTTGCAGGAGCCCACTTACAGCTCGATCTTTCCCATCGGGCAGGGGTTGGCGCTGGCGCTCGGACGCACGCTCTTCGGCCATCCGTGGGCCGGCGTGATGCTTTCGGTGGGCGCGCTTTGTGCGCTGTGCTACTGGATGCTGCGGGCTTGGACTACGCCGGGTTGGGCGCTGGTGGGCGGACTGCTGGCCGTCATCCAGGTCGGGCCGCTCCGATATTGGATGAACACCTATTGGGGCGGCGCGGTTTCGGCGGTGGCGGGCTGCCTGGTGTTCGGATCGTTGCCGCGCCTGCGGGCCGGCGGGCGGACACGGGATGCGGTCCTGCTGGGGCTAGGGATTGGCATCCAGTTGCTCGCGCGGCCGTGGGAATGCGTTCTGCTGATGGGGGCCGTGATGCTGTACTTCGTGCCGGCCTGGCGCGAGGCGAGAGACTGGACCAAACTTGCGCGAGTGACAGCCGCGGCGGCGCTGGCCGTCTTGCCGGCCGCCGGACTGACTTTGCTGCAGAACAAACAAGTCACTGGCAGTTGGACGACTCTCCCGTATATGCTCAGCCAGAATCAGTACGGCGTGCCGGCGGCGTTCACCGTCCAGCCCAACCCCGTGCCGCACAGGGAACTCACGCCCAATCAACAACTCGATTATGAGGAGCAAGCCGCCACTCATGGGAACCGCACGGACACTGCCCGCGGATACGTGGAGCGGCTGCCGGCCCGCGCGCGGTTTTACCGCTTCTTTTTCCTGCCGCCGCTTTATCTGGCGCTACCGTTCTTTTTGCCTGCGTTGCGGGAGCGGCGGTTTGGGTGGGTGGCGTTGGCGCTGGCGGCGTTCAGCCTGGGAACGAACTTCTACCCGTACTTCTATCCGCATTACGTCGCGGCGGCCACATGCCTGTTCGTACTGGTGAGCGTAGTTGGGTTGGAGAGGCTCAGCCGGGTGACCATGCGCGGCTTCGCGGCGGGCGCGGAGGCGGCCCAACTGCTGGTGTTCGTTTGCGCCGCACAGTTTCTGTTCTGGTACGGCTTCCACTTGTTCGCCAGTACCAACGCAGCAGTCGCCATGCTGCCATACGACACCTGGGACTTCGTAAATCACGGCGACACCTCCGGCCGCATCGCGGTGCGCGACAGCCTGGCGCACGCCGCCGGCAAACAACTGGTGTTCGTACGCTACTGGCCGCGGCACCGGTTCGAGGAGTGGATCCAGAATGCCGCCGATATCGACCAAGCGCGGGTGGTTTGGGCGCTCGACCGCGGCGCCGCGGAAAACGAAAAGCTGCGGCATTACTATCCGGACCGCACGGTTTGGTTATTGGAACCGGATGCCAGCCCGCCGAGACTCGCGCCTTACCGGCAGGAGCCGGAGACAGCGCCCGCGCCGGCGCCAGCGCCGCCGAAGGAGCCGCGGGAGAAGCCTGGCCCGATCCAGCACGGCATCCAACTGTTGCCGGTGGAATAGTTAGCTTGTGGGGCGGCCAGAGCCGGCTGCGGGCAGGATTGCCCGCCCCACAAGAACACTATTTGGAGACCGGCACCTGCATATTGCGCCCGGCAACCACCCCCAACATGGCGGCGACAGCCAGATTCGCGGATGCGAACAGGGGCATTTGTTCGGGAGCCTTGCGCAATATATAGTGTTGCGCGGCGAGGCCGCCGCCGAGCGCGCCCAGCTTGATCGCCAGCGAACCGTAACTGAAGCGTTGGCCCGCCCGCACGAGCGGGTTCGCTTCGTTCTTTCCCCAGGACGACGCAGCATCGGCGGCGTCGTCCGCCACCAGCAACGCCTGACTTACGCGCCACACGGCCCGCCAGCGGGACGGCCGGTCGGCGGCTGAAGCGGCGGACAGAAAAAGGATCGACAAGGCGAGAACTGCTATGGCGCGTTGCACAATAACTCTCGAAGAGTTAATCGGCGGATTGCAAGGGAAGCGCTAGGGAAAAAGTGTGGGGAGGCGGATTGAGGCCTGTCATCCGCCTTCTTGTTACGATATTCTCTTCGTGGCACACACCATCGACTTTGTAGTGCGGCACGGGTACGCGCTGCTGTTCTTCTGGATCCTGGCCGAGCAAGCCGCCTTGCCACTGCCTTCTGCGCCTCTTCTGCTCGCCTGTGGCGCGCTCGCCAAAGATGGACGCTTGACCGCGCACCTGATCGTGCTCACGGGCCTGGCGGCTTGTCTAATCCCCGACAGCGTATGGTTCGCGATAGGGCGGCGGCGGGGCGCGAAGGCGCTGCGCTTCATCTGCCGGTTGGCCCTCGAGCCGGATTCGTGCGTCAGGCAGACCGAAACCGCATACCAGCGCTACGGCATCCGGTCCCTGCTGGTGGCCAAGTTCGTGCCCGGACTGAATGCCGTTTCGGCGCCGCTGGCCGCCATATCCGGCGTGAGCTTCGGCAAGTTCGTCCTGTTCGATACACTGGGTGCGCTGACCTGGATCTGCACCTTCGCCGGCTTGGGCTACATCTTCAGCGGCCAGCTCGACAAGGTCGGAGACTACGCAGCGCGCATGGGTTCCTGGGTGGCGGTGGTGGTGGTGGGACTGCTGGCCGCCTGGATCGGCTGGAAAATCTTGCAGCGAAAGCGCTTCCTCAAAAAACTGGCGGTGGCGCGCATTACGGCGACGGAGTTGCGCGCCATGCTGGCCGCTGGCGAAGATGTGGTGGTGGTGGATGTCCGGACCGCTGTCGAAAGCGAGACGGACGCGGTGCCTGGGGCATTGCGGATTCCGCTGGAGAACCTGGAGGCGCGCCACGGCGACATCCCGCGCGACCGCGACGTCATCCTGTTCTGCAGTTGTCCAAACGAAGCTTCCAGCGCCCGTGCGGCGCTGCTGTTGCAGAAGTGCGGGGTAGTGCGCGTGCGCCCGCTCTACGGCGGCGTGGATGCCTGGCGCGCGCTCCACAGGCCCGTGTGATAGAATGCCCATCGCGTGCAAAAATACTCTCTCCGCGCGGAAATGGCTGCCGAATTCCTGGGGACATTGATCCTGATCCTGCTGGGCAATGGCGTAGTCGCGATGGTGGTGCTGTTCGCCAAAGGCGTCCCTGGCGAGATCGTGCATGGCGGGTTCACCAACATCACCATCGGATGGGGACTGGCGGTGACCATGGGCTGCTACGTGGCGGCGCGCATCTCCGGCGCGCATCTGAATCCGGCCGTGACCATCGCGCTGGCCTTCTTCCGCGGCTTCCCCTGGCGAAAGGTGGCGGCATATATCCTGGCGCAGGTGGCGGGCGCTTTCGTGGCATCGGCGCTGGTATTTTGGAATTATCTGCCCGCCTTCCACGCGGCCGATCCCAACCTGGATCATACGGCCGGCGTCTTCACCACGTTCCCGGCCTTTCCAGAGGTCCCCAGCGCGGGATTGCTGGATCAGACCATTGGGACGGCGATCCTGTTATTCATGGTGATGGCACTGACCGACGAACGCAATCAGCCGCCGGGCGCCAATCTGACGCCGGTGCTGGTGGGCGCGGTGGTGGTGGCTATCGGGATGTCTTTCGGCGGGATGCACGGCTACGCCATCAACCCGGCGCGCGATTTCGGTCCGCGGCTGTTCACGGTGGTGGCGGGGTTCAAGAATAATGGCCTGACCGACGGGAGCATGGTATTCTGGGTGCCTATCGTGGGACCGATTGTGGGGGGCATGATCGGCGCGGCGGCGTACGATTGGGGCGTGCGGCGGTTTTTGCGGGGGTAACGCACGGCGTTACATAGACGGCGGGTTCAGCCGCTTCGCGATCTCGTCGATGGCGGGTGTTGAGAGCTTGCGTGTTCAGCGTTTCCAAGTTTGCGTTGATTGGGAACCGGCTTCGGGAGGGCCGAAAAGACGTTCCCCGCCGTGCAAGGTAACAGATTGAGACTATAAAATATTCTGTGTAAATGGTTCTCCTGGTCGATAAGGAGACCAGGTGGATATTAAGACTGAGTTAATCGACGAGCTCCTGAAGGATTATCAGAAGCCGGAAGACATCATTGGCGAGAACGGACTGCTGAAGCGGTTCGTAAAGGCTGTGCTGGAGCGAGCCTTAAATGCCGAGTTGACGCATCACTTGGGATACGAGAAGCACGACCCGGCGGGCAACAACAGCGGGAATTCGCGCAATGGGAGCAGCGGTAAGACGGTCAAAGGGGATTTCGGCCAATTGGAACTGGAGGTGCCGCGCGACCGTGCCAGCACGTTCGAGCCGCAGATCCTGCCCAAACATCAGACGCGGTTCACGGGCTTTGACGAAAAGATCATCTCGCTGTACGCGCGCGGCATGACCACGCGCGAAATCGAGGGCCACTTAAAAGAGATCTACGGTGTGGAGGTCAGCCCGGCGCTGGTCTCGCAAGTCACCGAGTCGGTGAACGAGGAGGTCAAACGGTGGCAGAGCCGGGCCTTGGAACCGATCTACGGGATCGTGTACCTGGACGCCCTGTATGTGAAGATGCGGCATGAAGGGCGGGTGGAAAACCGCGCCGTGTATGTGGCCATCGGGGTGGACCTGGAGGGACACAAGGATGTGCTGGGGCTGTGGTGCAGCGCCAACGAAGGCGCCAAGTTCTGGCTATCGGTTCTGACCGATCTGAAGAACCGCGGGGTGAAGGACATGCTGATCGTTTGTGTGGATGGGTTGAAAGGCTTTCCGCAAGCTATCGAAGCGGTCTTCCCCTTGGCGCAGGTGCAGTTGTGCATCGTGCATCTGGTGCGGGCCAGTTTGAACTACGTGAACTGGAAAGAGCGCAAGCAGGTGGCGGCGGACCTGAAGCCGATCTATCGGGCGGCGACGGCGGTGGAGGCCGAGATGAATCTGGACCAGTTTATCGCCACATGGGGCCACAAATACAAGGCGATCGGCAAGCTGTGGAAGGAAAACTGGGAGCGGGTGATTCCGTTCTTCGAGTTTCCAGAGGAAGTGCGCAAGGTGATCTACACGACCAACGCGGTGGAGGCTTTACATCGCGGGCTGCGGAAGATCATCAAGAACCGGGGATCGTTTCCGAGCGAAGAAGCGGCGTTGAAGCTGCTATATCTGGCGCTGCAGAACATCAGCGCCAAGTGGGAGACGGTGCAGCATTTCAAGCAGGCGCTGAATCAGTTCGAGGTGCTGTGGGGGGATCGGATTCGCGCAGCGCAGAGAGGAGCCGCGGCGTGAGAGATTGGGTCAGCTTTGCGGAAATCAAAAGCCGGGTAACGCTGGCGCAGGTGTTGTGCTCCTACCAGGTGGACTGGCTGCGTCGCAGCGGCCTCGGTCAATATCGGGGGCGCTGTCCGATTCACCGGGGCCAGGGAACGGAAGCCTTCCATGCCCATCTGGAACGCGGTGTGTTTCACTGCTTTGCCTGTGGCGCCGGAGGCAATGTGCTGGACCTGGTAGCGGCGATGGAAGGGTGCTCGATCCGGGACGCCGCATTACGGTTGCAGGGATCTCACGCTGCCGCCCACATGGCTGCGGGGACGGCGTGCGGTATGGCGGGGAGGAAACTGGTTACGAAAAAAAGAGAAGGCAATCCGCCGCTGGGCTTCTCGCTGGAGGTGGACCGCCGGCATCCTTACCTGGCCCGGCGCGGGATAGATGGCGCCACGGCCAGCCACTTCGGCGTGGGGTATTTCAGCGGTCGCGGATTGCTGCGCGGGCGGATCGCGATTCCCATCCACGACGACCAGGGCCGGCTGGTAGCCTATTGCGGCCGCACGGTGGACGGAGGCGATCCGCGCTACCGATTTCCGGCGGGCTTTCAGAAGTCGCAGGTGCTGTTCAATTATCATCGGGCGCGTGGCGCAGCGGGCGATCAGGTGATCGTAGTGGAAGGCTTTTTCGACTGCATGCGGGTCCACCAGGCGGGTCTTCCCGGGGTGGTGGCGCTGATGGGGGCGCGCCTCTCGGCGTCCCAGCAGGAGCTGTTGACCGGCCGATTTTCCAAGATCGTGCTGCTGCTCGACGGCGACGCAACGGGCCGTGCCGCCACGGCCCAGATCGCCGGCAGTGTGACGCCGGCGGGCTCGGTCACCGGGCTGCTGCTACCGCCAGGCGAGCAGCCGGACCAGATGACAGTCGATCAGATCCGGCAAGTCCTGGAGGGGGTGGAAAGGAGAGAAGGAATCGGCGCGAACTGACCGATATGACATTCAGCGCCCGCACCGAGCGGCGGGGGCAGACGATCAACCAATTAGCTGCGGAGAACCGCTTACACAAAATCCTTGACAAACCCA
>Ga0302324_100006101_pt1 | contig 26129 bp, 23 predicted proteins | sample Palsa_T0_1_FD_201949 | JGI IMG/M metagenome (GOLD analysis project Ga0302324, IMG submission 201949) | Peat permafrost microbial communities from Stordalen Mire near Abisko, Sweden - Palsa_T0_1 | ecosystem: Environmental > Terrestrial > Soil > Palsa > Peat permafrost | place: Sweden: Abisko... | reverse complement strand
GGCGAGGGGGTGACGCGGGGACGCGGCGAATCCTTGTTCGGCCGCTGGTCACTTTCTGGCTTCAGGTTAGCATTGGGGAGGGTGGGAACCGGGTTTGCGGCGGATGAGGGTTGGGGTGTAGGTTGTTGGAAATATGGGGAAAAGGGGAGTGGGGGGATTTTTCGAGATGTGTGATCGGGGGGCTAGCGCCTGGGCATTTTGGGGAGGAACAACTGGAAAAGGTATTCTTGGGCGGTTTCCTTGGTCCCGGATTGCGTGCCAATCGGCAAATGGAGCGCGCCCTGTCGATTGAAAGATGCTTTCGTTACCGAAATCCATAACGAAAGCGGCAAGCCTGCGTCCCGAAGAGTCGGGACGCGGCACGCACGAGTGCGTGCGCCACGGTATAATCCGGCTATGTCATCTGAAATAGCGCCGCGCCGCGGATTCCTGCAACGCTTGGCCGGATTCGCCGGACTGTCGGCCGCGGCGTCTTCAGCCAGCGCGCAGACCGGCCCGAGCGGCGCCGGAGATTATCCATTCCTGCCGCGATACGCACGCGCCCAGAATTACCGCTCGCTGAAACAGTCCAGTTTCGACCGCACGGGCGGCAATGCAGACGCCTGGCCGATCGAGGCCGGTGCCACGCGCGAACTATTCGCTTCCGAAGGTCCTGGCGTGATCACGCATATCTGGTTCACGATCGCCGCCAGGAGCGACAATCACCTGAAGGAGATCGTCATCCGCATATACTGGGACAGCCACGACAAGCCAAGCGTGGAAGTGCCGGTGGGCGATTTCTTCGGATTGAACCTGGGGCAGTATTTCGTGTATCAGTCGGCGTTCCTGAATTGTTCTTCCGTCAAGGCGTTGAACTGTTACTTCGCCATGCCCTTCCGCAGGTCGGCGCGCATCACCGCCACCAATGAGAGCGCGCGCCGCGTGGATGCGTTCTACTCCAATATCGATTACCAGATCGTACCCGCGCTTCCCGACGAGGTGCTGTATTTTCACGCGCAGTACCGGCAGGCTGCACCGAACAAACCCACCACCAACGATTGGCGGACCAACGGCGATGCCGATAAGCTGAAGAATCTGGATGGAAAAGACAACTATGTTTTTGCCGAGACGCGCGGGCGCGGGCACCTGATGGGAGTGACTCTGGGCGTCCTGCAGAATCAGGATTACTGGATGGGCGAAGGCGATGAGATGATCTTCGTGGACGACGAGAACCATCCCGCGATCACGGGCACCGGGACGGAGGATTATTTCAACGGTGCTTGGGATTTCAACGGCGAACCCTTCGCGCATTTGTACAACGGCGCCCCGTTGATCGTCGAACCGGAGCGCGCGGGGGGACGGTATTGCCTGTATCGCTGGCACGCCGACAATCCGGTCACGTTCACGAAGTATCTGAAGTACACCATCGAACACGGCCACGCCAATCACCGCGCCGATAACTTCTTTTCAGTGGCTTATTGGTATCAGGCGGGACCTTATACGGACTTCCCCGCCCTACCGCCAGCGGAGAGCCGCATTCCCAGGTTGAAGGCGGTCGCGGGTCCGGGCGGGGCGCAACCGGCATGAAGGGGCGGGGCTAGAGACCCGCCGCAGACCTGGATGTCTGCCCCACCTTGGTCCACAGATACATGGAAGCGTACGCGCGCCACGGCCGCCACGCTTCGGCGCGTTGTTCCAAATCGCGCGGGCTTTTTAAGTCGAGGGCGCGCAGCAGGCCAAGGTCGCCCGACGGGAACGCATCGGGTTCGCCCAGCGCGCGCATCGCGACATACTGTGCGGTCCATTTGCCAATGCCGGGAATTTCGCACATGCGGGCCAGCAGATCCTGGGTGTCGACGACGCCGTCAAAACAGATGCGGCCATCCGCGACCGCGCGGGCGAGCGCGCGAATCGTTTCCGCGCGGGCCTTGGGCATCCCCAAGCCGGCCACGTCCGCGCCGGCAACAACCTCGGCTGACGGAAAGAGGTGAGTCAGGCCCCCAGGCCCGGCGAGCGGCTGCCCGAACGTGGTTGCCAATCGGCCGGCTAGCGCGGTGGCGCCCTTCACGTTAATCTGTTGGCCGAGAATGGCCCGCACCGCCAGTTCAAAACCATTCCAGCAGCCGGGTACGCGCAGCCCCGGACTTGCCTCCATGCGGATCGCCAGCACCGGATCCGCCGCCAGGCCTTGCGCGATCGCCGCCCAATCCGCATTCAGGTCGAACATCGCGCGGACCCGCTCGATGATTAGGAATAGCGACCGGGGATCGCCAAATTGAACGCGCACGGCGAGGCTGTCGTTTCCGCCGTCCAATGAGACCTCCAACCACCCGTGACTGCCATGCAACGAAATCGAACGGCGGTAACTAGCGGCGTCAACCGCTTCCACGCCGGGGGTGGCGCGCGGCGCCAGAAACCGCAGCATGCCATTCCAGTTGTAGGGCGGCCGGAAACGAAGGCGGAAGAAGTACTCGTTCTCCAACTGAATGGCGGTCTGCCTGGAGAGACGCCGGATTTGCGTCGGCGTACGATGATAGACCTTGCGAATCGCGGCGTTGAACCGTCTTACGCAGCCGAAGCCCGAGGCCAGCGCGAGTTCGCTCATCGGCAACGTGGTCTCGTCGATGAGCTTCTTGGCGAAGTCCAGACGGCGGGTATGAGCTACCGCGCTAGGCGTGGCTCCCAGGTGTTGGAGAAAGAGGCGGCGCAGATGGCGCGATCCCACACCCAGATGTTCGGCGAGAACTTCCACGCCGCCGTCCGCCAAGCCACTCTCCGCGATCAGCCGTAAGGCTCGCGAAACCGTGTTGGGAGTTCCGAGCCACGCTGGAGTGCCGGGCGAGCATTCCGGCCGGCAACGCAGACAGGGACGAAAGCCCGCTTCAGCGGCCGCGGCTGCGCTCGGGTAATAGCGGACGTTCTTCTCTTTGGCGGTGGGCGCGGGACAAATCGACCGGCAGTAGACCCTGCTGGTGAGCACGGCGATGAAGAACTTGCCGTCGAACCGGGCATCGCGCGAGAGCCGCGCGCGCGAACATACTTGCCAGTCGAGATCCATAGCTCTAGGACCATGATAGCCGGTTGCGGAGGTCAGACTGGACGTTTTCGGACCAGGCTTCCCGCCCGATGACGGGGGCTCGACAGCGAGGTCCGAAAATGTCCAGCGCGCCAGGAGCGAAGTCCGCGAACGTCCAACTGCGCTCCGCCGATCGGCCTATTCTGGCAGTATGAAATTCACATACACGACTGCGATGTTACTAGCCGGAGCGCTGGCGATCCCGCTGCAAGGCGCCGAGCGGCCAAAATACTTGATCGTCGATCTGACCGATACGTTGGGCGGAACGGTGGGCGCCGCTAATAGCGTCAACAACCGCGGGTGGGCATTGGGCGCAGCCACTCTGCCGGGTAACACAACCGAACACGCCACCGTGTGGATATACGGCAAGGCGATCGACTTAGGCACGCTGGGTGGACCGAGCAGCTCCGTGGCTTGGTCGTCGGTCAAGAACAATAACGGCATGATCGCGGGTGTCTCCGACACATCCATTGTGGATCCGCTGGGCGAGGTATGGAGCTGCGCGGAAGCGTTTTTCCCCAGTTCCAGCGGACACACGTGTCAGGGCTTCGTGTGGCGGGACCACGCGATGAGCGCGCTGCCCACGTTGGGCGGCAATAACGGAGTTGCGGCCGGCGACAATAACCTGGGTCAAATCGCCGGATGGGCAGAGACCCCTACCCATGACGCTACGTGCATCCCGCCCCAGGTTCTTCAGTTTGAAGCGGTCGTTTATGGGCCAGAACCGGAGCAGATCCAAGAACTGCCGCCCCTGCCGGGCGATGCGGACGGGGCCGCCACGGCCATCAACGACAAAGGCCAGGTGGTGGGCATTTCGGGGATTTGCGCAAATGCCGTCGGGGGCGCCACAGCCGCTCACGCCGTGCTCTGGCAAAATGGCACGCCGATCGATATAGGGAACTTGGGAGGCGTGGCGTGGAACACTCCGACAGCTATCAATAACGACGGCGTAGTCGTCGGATTCTCGGACCTGCCGGGCGACTCGGCCGCCAGCCCGAATTACGAGGCGTTTCTGTGGACGAAGGCCGGCGGCATGACGAATCTTGGGACGCTTCCGGGCGACGCGTTCAGCATCGCCTGGGGGATTAATAGCGAAGGTCAAGTGGTAGGTCAGTCGATCGCTTCGAACGGGAGCAGCCGGGCGTTCTTGTGGCAAAACGGAGTGATGACGGACCTGAACGCGCTGGTCGCGCCGGGTCCGCTGAGCTTGGTCTACGCCAACGATGTTAACGACGCGGGCGAGATCGTGGGCGGAGCATATAACTCGAAGACGGGTAACTCACCGGCGTTTATGGCGGTGCCGGTAAGGACACAATGACCTTGCCCCTATAGCTGGCAGTTGAAAAGCGTGCCAGCGAGAAGGACAAAGATGCGCATGTCCTCAGGGCGGGCGTCCCGCGCATAGCCGAGAAAGTAGGCCGCCGGCGCGTACTCGCTGTAAATGGGAAGTGTTCGCGCCAGGCCCTTCACTGTGCCAATACCGTCTGTGATCAGGACATCGACGGCACGCCAGGGGCGCGCGACGTCGAAGGTAATGCTTCCAATCATGCGAACGGATCCTGCGGGACTTAGGTCGGCGTCCGGGTGGATCGTGGCGCGGCAAATACTTCGATAACTAACGGGGACGATGCGGGCTATTCTTTGGCCTATCCAACGCGCCCTCGCTTCGGCAAAAATGGATAGGTGCTGCCGGCACATATAGTCGACAATACCGGCGCGCAAGTCTGCGTCCCCAAGGATGGGAGACATGTAACCGGGGTCGGACACGCCCAGCAGGAAGCCGGATCCAACAGCATCGTATCGCTCGGAAATGGAGGCCCACTCGCGGGACAATTCCCACTGCCAGTTCCACGTGCCAAATGTGAGCCCCAGGACGATGAGAGAACTCCCAAGAGCCGCGACGCGTCCCATGCCGCGGCCTTTCCAGCACGCGATCGAGACCGGAAACAGAACTGCCCAGAACGCGAGCGTGGGCGCAAGGTACCGGCTCGGCATCGGGTTGCGGCTCTTGAAATCCAGCACTTCGGGCGAGAAGCGGCCGATCGCGATGGCAACGGCCGATCCGATCATGAAGCACCCAATCAACGCCAGCGCGGTTGCCGCCGGGTTGAGCGAGCGGCTGCGGACGGCGTGCACGAGGACACCCGCCACGACCCCAATCCCGAATGCGCCCGCGGCAATACCGAGCGAGCGTGAATAAAGGCTAATGGGTCCGCCGAGGACCAGCGCGACAATCCGAAAGGCGTCCACGGGGTGGCGGATTGCACCGGCGACCCCCATGCCTATATCGGGCCGCGTGTAGCCTATCGCGTATGCGGTTGCCACCAGCGCTCCGGCCGCCGCCAGGACAGCAAAATGTGCGGCGCGCGCCCGGGCGAGCCAACACTCGAAGAACATGATCGGCCAGACCAGGGGACCAATCGCCAGGCAGGCGCTTGAAGCAGCGCCGGCCAGGACAGCGGCCCAAAAGCGCAGTTCTACTCTCAACCGCGAATCGCCCCGGACGCCAAGCAGGGCAATCGCGGCGACGGCAGCCCCGTAGCCGATGGCGTATTGAATCCCAATGCCCTCGATGAACATCTCCATTTGGAGCGCTGAGAGAAGCAGATGCGCCGCGGCAATTACCGATAGCCAGAAGGCCCGGCCACGGCCTGGAAAGACCCGCCAAATCGTCCAGACGAGAATCAATAGCGTCGATACCTGAGCGGCCACGCTGGTGACGATGAAGGGCAACATCGCATAGTGGAAGTGCCGGGCCGAAAGAAGAACCAGCAGCCTCGGCAGCAGGGGGCGCTGACCCCAGTAGGTCGACCAGAGGTAACTCCAGCCGGCTTGGGAGGTGCGCGCGAGGGGGATTTCCTGGAGCAGTACCCACTGGTCCACGTAAGGCACATTGCTCACCGAGCGGAAGAGATACCAAAAAGTCCGCGTGGCAAGGAGGAGCGTCAGGGCTGCGGCGGAGACGAGCAGCGCGATTGCGGCAATGAACCTATATCACCGATGCGAGACTCTATGGAGCGTCAATGTGGGCCGCACATTATTGTATCGCGAGCGCCCGCGACTTGCCGGCCGCTCACGGTTGAAAACCCAACGTAACCTGCTGAAAGCAAGACGGCGGCCCGAGGGGGCGCGAGCGCGGATAAATCCCCGCGCGGGCTCAAGCCCGCCCCCCAATGCCTTGCACCGGCTTTCATCACTATGGGTGCGCCGCAGGCCATGTTGACAGGCCAGGAGGCCCGTCCTACCTGGGAGGCACTGTACCGGTCAGTCCTTCGTCGAGCGAAACATTGTTTTTCTCAAGGCTTTCGCCCAGCACCTGGTCGAGCGACACGCGGGCGCGCGCATAAGTCGCCGCGGCATTTACCTCGATTATCTGCGCCGTAACCAGCACGCGCTGATCGATAATAATATCGTTGAACGTGGATATGCCATAAGAGAATTTCTTGCGCTCGCTGGCCAGTAGCTCCTCTTGCAAGGTCCGCGTCTCCTTGGCCGCCGCATATTTGGCGCGAGACTGGCGGAGCGCGCTAAGCTGGTTCGAGATATCCACCACGATCTGGTTGGTATCTCTCTGGGTGGTGACTTGCAACTGGCGGTATTGCAACTGGTCGATGCCATAGTCGCCTTGCGCCTGGCGGTTGCGCAGCGGAATCGAAAGGCTCACCGCCCCCTGTTCGCTAGGGAAATCCCGGCGAAAAATCTGGCCTAGCGCCGTGCCATAGCCGCCGACGAAGTACGGATTCGGCTGGTACTGGGGCGCTCCCGCCGCGCCGCGGTTGTAGGTCTGCGCTTGCACCTGCAGCGTGGGCAGCAGAGGGTTCTCCGTGCCGATCAGGGAGATGGCGGAGGTTTGGTCACGGAACTTCGCGATGGCCACGTCGGGCCTCTTTTCCATGGCCGTCGCAACTAGTTGGCGCAAAGGCGGCAGATCGTCGGCGCCGGGAACTTCGATACGATCGAGCGTCACGATTTCGGCGGCTGCTATCTCGGGATCCGGCGCGCGGGTGAAGACGTCCTTAAGCAGGTTTTCGCGCTCGCGCACATTGTATCGCGCAACGATCACATCTTGCCGGCGGCTGGAAGCCTCGGCTTCGGCGCGCAAAAGCTGGACGCGCGGCATGGCGCCCGCCGCGATCTCGGTGCGCGTGTCCTGCAGGAACTTTTGCGACGCCTCCAGGGCGCTTTGCCTTACCTTCAGTTCATCGTTGGCGCTCACTAAGTCCCAGTAAAGATTCAGCACGCTGGCGGTCAGGTCGAGCAACTGCGAGCGGAACGTCTCCCGCGATGCGACGATATTGATCTGCGCGATGCGGATGAAGCGGTCGTTGAGCTTGACCCCGAAGCCTTGCAAAAGATTGTGCCGAATGGCCAGACTCATATAAGGGGCCACCGCGGGTTCCAGAGTGTCTGTAGGCACGTTCTCATTAAGATACTGTTCGTAGTCTCTGAACTGTACGTAGCCGCCGCTCAGAAGTCCTTCCTGGAGTAAAGTGCTGTAGGTGTGTACGGACTGGACTACGCTGTTCGTTTCACTGGCGATGGTGTTGGCCTGCGGGTAGGTCAAGTGTCCGAACGTGGTGGTGTTTTGCAGGACGGGATCGAGATTCGGTGTAATCGCGCCGACTTGTTGAATCACCGCGCCGCCGGTGCTGCCTCCGTTCGATCCCCCATTCCCGCTGGAGAGGCCGGCGCTCTGCTGGCTGCCGCTCACGCCCAGGCCACTGTCGACGCTGGCCACCTGCGCGCTGGCGCTGGGCACGCCGCGCAACGGGCCGCCGGCTTTGACCCGCTCCAGGGCGGACTGCGCGAGCAGCAGGCCATAGCGCTGGACTTCCAGGTTCATGTTGTTTTCGATGGCCAGCGCCAGCGCATCTTGCACTGTGAGATACAGCTTGCCGGCCCGCAGCAGATCGTGGAGCCGCTTTGAGTTACCCGGCCGGCTGGATGGCACCGACGGCGGCGCATAAGAGCGGAAGGGAACCGGCAGATTGGGTTTCTGAATTGAGAATGGCTGGTCCTGCGCGGAACAGATGGCGGCTGCGCAGATGCAGGCTAGCAAAGAGCGGGTCCTGGAGGACCGGCGCAGGCCCCACATGGCATGCAAGATCGGATACCTCATCTGGGAAGCTCCGGCGGCACGACCGACTCCCGGGCTACGCGTCCGGCCATCGCCTCTTGCATGGAAATATTATTCACTTCGAGCGTCCGTCCCATGGCCATGTCGAACGCGATCTTGGCGTGCGTGTAGTTGGCCATGGCCTGCACTTCGGCGTCTTCGTCGTTGGCCAAGTCCCTTTGCGCCTGAATCACCAGGGTGACGCTGGATACGCCGTGCTGGAACCGGTTCTGTTCGTCCTTAAGGCTCTGCTCAGCCAGTTTTCTGGTATCTACGGCCGTCTCATAGCGCGCGCGGGCCTGCTGCAATCCGATCAGCGCAGTCTTCACATCCACCGTTACCTGGTTGGCCACGCGCTGGAACCGCAACTCGGCTTGCCGAAGCTGCAGTTGATCTGTCACATAGTCCGCCTGTGCGGCACGGTTGCGGAACGGGATGGTGAGTGAGACGCCGGCGGAGTAATTCGGAAAATCGCGGCGGAATATCTGCCCCAGGGCGTTACCGGTTCCGCCCGCGAAATAGGGGTCCGGAACGCCGGATTGGCCGTTGTAGATCGGGTTGACAGGGCCGCTCAGGCCGTTGTTGGTGAGTTCCAGAAACGCCTGCAGAGAGGGCAGCAGTCCATTGCGGGAACCCCTGATCGCTATCTTCTGGCTGTCGATGTTTACTTTGCTTTGCTCGACTTCGATGCGGTTCGCCATAGCTTCCGGGATCAGTTCCGGCAATGGCTTCAACTCGTCCGTTTTGGGAACTTCGATCTTATTCAGCGGCACGATATGCACGTCGTCCAGCCAAACGTTGGCCATGGCATTGCGGCTCAGCGCATTCTTCAAGACAATTTCTTGTTGCTGCACGTTGGTTTGTGCGAACAGCAGATCCTCTTTGCCGACGGAAACTTGAGCGGCGGCGCGGGTCACTTCCACGGCCGGCAGCGACCCGATCTTGACCATCTTCTGGTCGTCGTCATAGAGTTTCTGGGAGGTCGCCAGGGCTTGTTCCTTGATGCGCACGGCGTCCACGAAACTAACCAGGTCCCAGTAGAGGTTGAGCGCCGCGGAAACGGTAGTGGCCACTTGCAGCTTGAGCTGCAGGTCGGTCACCTTCAAGTTGTTTTTCGCAATCCGGATGTCGCGGTTATTGACTCCGATATTGAATCCTTGCAAGAGATTCTGGGAGATCTGCAGATCCAGGAAGCCGGTGATCGACGGGTTGAAGAGGGGTACCGAGCTATTGAGCAGGCTGCGGTAGTCGTAAAACGTAAGTTGCGCGCTGGTGCCGGTAATGAACTGCTGTGCGTATTGAAAGATATATTGCCTGAAGTCGTTGGTGAGAACGCTGGTCTGGTCGAACGACAGATTAGTCTCCGGGGTGGTAAAGTGCCCCGCCGAAAAGCTCGCATAGAGGCTCGGATCCAAGCTGGGGGGAACGGGACCGATCTGACTGACAATACCACCGCCCGACCCGAGGCCTGCGCCGCCCGCAATGCCGTTGGCGTTGACGCTCACTCCGGCTGTGCTGACGCTGGTGGGGCCGGCGGCTATGGGCGTGCTGACGTCCCGAAGAAAGCCGCCGCCTTGGGTCCGGCGCAGCACCTCTCGCGCCAGGAAGGGGCTATAGCGTTGCACGGCGATATCGAGATTGTTCTCCAGTACCAGCGCAATCACGTCCTGCACCGACAAATAGAGATTGCCCGCGCGAACCAGGGATTCCAACCGCGGCGTGTTACTCAATGTGGCCGGCGCCACGCGGCGTTTCTCCAGGTGAAATGGAGCCAACACGTGGCCGAATACGGGCGGCCCCTTGGGTGACTCAATGGAAACTTCGGACGATTGAGCAAAGGCTATCGAACTCGAAGCAGCCCACAGCAGGGCTATGACATTTCGAAATGATCTCATTGTGTAGGTGTGGCATGGGCAATTCGCCTTCCACTGATTTTTGGAGAGTCCACGGAGGTTGCGCGAATTCGGGTGTTCGATTTTGGGACCGGATGTTCGATTTCACTAAGCCCCGCGGCGGCGCACGGCGCCACCCTACCGTGCCGCGCGATATTCTGGAGGGATCGATATGAATGTTTCACGAAGGACTTTCTTGCGCGGCACGGCCGGAACCGTGCTGCTGGCTCCGCAGGCCATGACCGCCGCCGGCGAGCGTGTCCGCTTCGGCATGATCGGCATCGGCATGCAAGGCTGCGGCCTGCTGGGCGCCGCGATCGGACTACCCGGCGTGGAGTGCGTGGCGGCCGCCGACCTATACGATGGCCGCCACACGCTGGCCAGGGAAATCACGGGGAATCCGAATCTGCCCACCACGCGGCGTTACCAGGAGCTGCTCGACCGCAAGGATATCGACTGCATTGTGGCGGCGGTGCCCGACCATTGGCACATGCGCGTGGTGGTGGACGCCTGCAACGCGGGCAAGGATATCTATTGCGAGAAGCCCATGTCGCACGCCGCCGCGCAGGGATTCGAAATGGGGGAAGCGGCGCGCAAGAATAGCCGCATCGTTCAGATCGGATCGCAGCGCGTCAGCTCCGTGCTGTGCGCCAAAGCGCGCGAGTTATATGCGGCCGGCGCGATCGGCGAGGTGGAGATGGTGGAGCTCACGTTGGGGCGCAACGATCCCACTGGCGCTTGGCAATATCCGCCGCCCTTCGACCTCTCGCCCGCCAACCTGGATTGGGATACGTGGCTGAACGACGCGCCCAAAATCCCCTTCGACGCGAAACGCTTCGCGCGCTGGCGCTGCTGGAGGGAATATGGCACGGGCGTAGGCGGCGACTTGATGGTCCACCTGATCAGCGGCATGCTGTTCACGCTGGGTTGGAACGAAGCGCCCCGATCCGCGCAGGCGCTGGGCGGCATCTTCCGCTGGAAAGACGGCCGCAACATGCCGGACCTGCACGCAGTGTTGTTCGACTATCACGGCGTCCCGGTCTATGTGCGGCTGGGCCTGGGCACGGAGACGCCGGAACTGGCGCGCTTCATGGGGCCGAAGGGCATTCTGGACGCCAACGGAGGCGAGCTTCGGCACTCGCCGCAATTAGGCGTGGATACCGCGCCCAGTTACTACACGAGCGGCTTCCCGGGGAAGATGCGCGCGGAGTATGTGAAGCAGTGGGAGGCCGAGCACGCGGTCACCCCGGGGCGGGAGCCGTTGATGGACGACATGGTGTATAAGGGCAACGACTGGGACGACGTGCGGCCGCACCTGTGGAACTTCTTCCAAGCGGTGAAGAGCCGCAAGCCGGTGGCCGAAGACGCGGTGTTCGGCAACCATGCCGCGATCGCCTGCCACATGGCGAATGAGTCCTACTTCCGGGGGAAGCCGGTGAGGTGGGACGAAACGGCGCGGCGGATAACAGACACGAAGGAGACGGGAGACAGGAGTCAGAATAACGTGGCACTCGCGGCTTCTGACTCCTGATTCCTGACTTCTTCCCTTCACATCTTCATTAGCCGGATGCTGCCGTTCGACGTGCTGAGTTCGATTTCCGGACCACCCCCGCCAATCTTGCCATCCAGGTGGTGCTTCTCGATGGTGCCCTGCGTGGCCACGTCGAATTCGGTCGAGATGGAAGAGTTGCTGGCATGCGCGGTCAGGTTCGCCCCGACGCCGCTCGGCAAATGTACGGTGATCCCGCCGTTGGAGGTGGACGCATGGATCTCATTCTGATTCATCGCGTCCATGGTCAGCTCGATGGGGCCGTTGGAGGTTTCCAGCTTGACGGGCCGGCCGGCTTCGGGTTTCGACAGCCGCACGTGGATGCCGCCATTCGAGGTATCGGCTTCGAGCGAGCCGCGCACGTCTTCGGCGTGCACGCGTCCGTTAGAGGTGTGCAGCGAGGCGCTGCCTTCCAGGTTCTGCACCTCGATGCTGCCGTTGGAGGTTTGCACATCCAGGCTGCCGCGCAAATTCTCCGCGCGCACCGCGCCGTTGGAGGTCTTCATGCGCGCCGGCCCTTCCACATCCAGCGCGTGAATGGAGCCGTTCGAACTGGCGATGCGCTCCAGTTCCGTGCGCCGGGGAACCTTGATGATGTACCTGGCGCCCATGTTGCCCCGCCGGTCCGAAGGCCTGACGGTTCGGATGTGGACCGCGTCGGCGGTGTGGTCGATCTCGATCTTCAGGGCGTCGCGCAATTCCGGCGAGCGGGCGTATTTCGTGCCGCTGATGTCGATGGTGTCCTGGTCCCAGCCGGAAATTTCGACGGAGCCGTTGGAATTATCGACCGACAGCCGTCCGCCCGGCTTCAGCGCGTAGTTGTAGTGGAAATCCTGGGTATAGCGTTCGGAGCCGCCGATATCCAGGTCTTCGATGTCGCAGCCCACGAATCCCAGGAGGCCTGCGGTAAGGGACAAAACGAGTATATGCGTTCGCATGGAGCACCTCATAGAGCTAAATACGATGGTACAGCGGAGTTTGTTCCGAAAGTTGGCGGGCTTAACCGTTTTGGGAAACCGCTCACTAACGGCCGCGTCGATTTCGCACGGATTACCGAGCCGCGACCGTCAGGAAGCGGTTTCTTCCATAAGCACCCATCGTCTGGTCGCATTACCGTGGTAATGTAAAGCCATGGCGCGGGCTCGTTCGAAGGTGAAGGTCGTGGTGCGACGGGCTGGCCGGTTCTCGTCGGAGGATATCCATCGAGCGCTGTTCCCTAGTGGACCACCAAAATCCCGCACTGTCGACGAGATGAAAGAGGGGATCGAGCGGTACGTCCGCGAGCGCTATGCGCGCCGTTGACAGTCATCGCCAGGCCTTCAACTCAAGAGCATCCACTTTCCGCTCGACCGCGCCCAACCCGCTTTCGATGCCGAGCAATCGGCCCTCGATCGCGTCCAGTCGCCGGCAGATGTCGTCCAGGCGTTTGTTGTTGGTGGAGATCTTCGCCCCTACAGTGGCCACCATCGTCGCCATGATGGGTAACGCTACCTGCACGAACGGCTGCTGCAGAATCGGTACCATCACCACAAGCTTCGTGCTGCTTCGCCGATATGTCAAGCGCGCCCGCCGCGCGGGTGGCTTTACCGTGGTAATGTGAAGCCATGGCGCGGGCTCGTTCGAAGGTGGAGGTCGTCGTGCGACGTGCCGGCCGGTTCTCGTCGGAGGATATCCATCGAGCGTTGTTCCCTAATGGGCAGCCAAAATCCCGCACTGCCGACGAGATGAAAGGGGGGATCGAGCTGTACGTCAGCGAGCGCTATCCGCGCCCTTGATCTGATACGAGAGGATGCACGGGAGAGACTGCACGTGGGGCCGGTAATTTTGTCTGCGGACGCGCAGAAGCTCTAAGGAACGCTCTCTGTTACCCTAAATATAGGCCATGAGGACCATGAAACATCCCGCTGCCGCCGCCCCGATGAGCCGGGTTGTCCGGGGCTGCTTCCCGGACCGGCAATTCGATGTCGATTTCTGGCAGCAACAGGGTGACGAAGCGATCTTCGAAGCCGCATGGGAGATGGTTGGACTGGCAGAAGAATTCAAAGGTTCAAGCGTGGAATTGAAGCCCGATTTTAAGGGCCTGTTGCGGTTGTTCAACCAGCACCAAGTCCGCTACCTGGTCGTCGGCGGGTATGCAGCCATGAAGTATACGGAGCCGTTTTACACGAAGGACATGGACATCTGGGTTGAGCCCGTGGCCGAAAACGCCAAGCGGGCCTACGCGGCGCTGGTGGCGTTCGGCGCTCCGATGGCCGATCTGGCCGTCGATGACCTGACCCAACCCCCACATCGTCTTCCAGTTCGGCATGGCTCCCGCCCGCGTGGACGTAATGACAACGATTGACGCCGTGACGTTCCCTGAAGCCTGGAACAATCGGGTTGAGACGCATTTGAGCGGCATTCCGATTTCCATTATTTCCCTGCAGGATTTGATCCGCGACAAGGAGGCGGCAAGCCGGGATAGTGACCGGCTGCACTTGAAGCGTCTGCGGGAGTATAGACAGTAGTGAGTCACCGGGAGCGCAAATGGGACAGGAAGCTAACTGCCAAGCCCGCTTCGGCGGTAAAGTATCGGCGGGCAAGGCGCTGCTCGAAACCGACGAGTTGATCTTCCGCGGCGAGTTCCGGTTGAAGATTCCGCTGAAGAGCATCCAATCGTTGGACGTGGCCGGTGGCGTTCTGAGCGTCACCTCGCCCGAAGGCACGGCGCAATTCACTCTCGGCGCGAAGGCCGGCACGTGGGCGCACAAGATCCGCAATCCGCGGAGTCTCGCCGATAAGCTGGATATCAAGCTGGGCCAGCGTGTCTCGTTAGTCAACGTCAGCGTGGAACTGGAGGGCCGCACACGCGACATTACCAGAGGGACCGCGGCCAAGGGATCGGACCTGATCTTCTACGGAGCGGATAAGGACAAAGACCTGGCCAAACTGCGGTCGCTGCAGAAATCCCTAAAACCGAGGGGCGCAATCTGGGTGATCTATCCGAAGGGCCAGAAGGAAATCACCGAAGTGGGCGTACTCAACGCGGGCCGCCAAGCCGGGATGGTAGACATTAAGGTCGCCCGCTTCTCGGAAACCCACACCGCCCTGAAATTCACTTTTCCAGCCCTTTCAACTCCTTCTCACACTGCTCCGCCCCGGGCGCCAGCTTACAAGCGGCCTGTAAGTGCTCCAAGGCGTCCTTAGTGCGGCCCAAGTGTTTGTCGGCGATTCCTAGTTCAAACTGGGCCATGTAATCGTCCGGAGCGGCAGTCACTACCTGCTCGAAACACTCGCGAGCCTTGCCGTACAACTTCTGTTCGACGTAAGTACCGCCCAAATCCCGCCGCGCCAAAGTGTTCTTCGGGTCGCTCGCCAGAATCTGCCGAAACGTGGCGGCGGCGTCTTCCAGCCGCCTGTCGTAAAGGAAGGCCTGCGCGCGCTCGTAAAGCCGGTACTCCGGCAGCCGGTCCTTCGGATCGGGCATGGCGCCACCTGCTGCCGTGCGCGGGCCACCGGATAGATAGCCCAACGAAGCCAGCAGCGCCCGTGTTCGTGGCGAAATACTGGCGGCCGCCGCCGGCTGTTTCGGAGCATGACTCGCCAGCAGCTTCCGCAGGTCGCTCTTGATCGCCTGCGCGCGAGCCGAATCCTTGCCGTACAGATTGACCTGCTCGTGCGGGTCCGCCGCCAGGTTATAGAGCTCCGGGCGGGGCGCTTCGATATACTTATAGGCACCTTCGCGCATACTGCGCAACGGCGCCCAGCCGAAGCCATCGTGCGCGTAGAGAGTCTCGCTATAGACACCGCCCGGGTCGCGCACGCCGAGCAGGCTGCGTCCTTCGAACGACGGCGGCGCGGCGATGTGCAGAAAGTCCAGCACCGTGGGCGCCACGTCGATCAAGCCGCCGGGCCGCTCGTCGCGCAGCGGGCTTGGAGGCGCGCCGTCAGGCCAATGGACCAGCAGCGGCACCCGCAGCGCGCTCTCGTAGATGAAGTATCCGTGGCTATCTTCGCCGTGCTCGCCGAGGCTTTCGCCGTGGTCCGCTAGCAGCACTACCAGCGCGCGTTGCCACCAGCCGGTTTGGATGAGGGTCTGTTTGAACGCGCCCAGAAGTTGGTCGGTATACGCCAGTTCCGCATCGTAACCGGCGCGGATGTAGGGCTTGTGCAGATCGAACAAGTGCGCAAACACGAACACGGGCGCGCCGCGATTGGCGACCAGCCAGGCGCGCGCCGCGCGCAGCACCAACGCTCCGTCGCGCCTATCCCTGCCCGCGAACTCGCGCCGGTTCACTCCGCCGAAGAACATGGAGCCGGAAATGGGCGAGAACGCCTCGAAGTGGAACGGGCTATCGTAAGTGTCGAAGCCCTGGTCGAGGCCCAGTTCCTTTTCCAGGAAGACGCTCCCGATGAAGGCCGCCGTCTTGTATCCATGTGACTGCAAGACGGATGCCAAGGTGACCACTCCCGGCGCCACGCGTTCGGCATTTTCTTCAATCTGATTTTCAAACGGATAAGTGGACGTGAATAGCGAAGTATGCGAAGGCAGCGTCAGTGGAACCTGCGTCTCGATGTTACTGAACAGGGTCCCCTGCAGCGCAAACGAATCGATGTTCGGCGTCTGGGTGCGGCGGTACCCGTACGAGCTTAGGTGGTCGGCGCGCAGAGTATCGATCGAAATCAGGATGACGGATGCCGGTTCAGCGGCCAGACACAGCCCGGCGGCCATACCGAGGAGCAAAGAAAGCCGGAAACAACTCATCTAATGGAGCAACCTACGACTTTGGAATCATCTTCCCCGGATCGACGAACGGCATCGGCACCACCACCGCATGCGCCGCGCCGCCAGGCGTCTCGATCTCCAGCTTCGTACCCAGCGCCGCGTGGGCCACCTGCACCATGGCGAAACCGATGTTCTCTTTCAGCCGCGGCGAATAGATGGCCGAAGTCACCTGACCCACCAACTCGCCGTCTTTGCGGACGGGCCAGCGCGTCATATTGAACTCAATCGGCGCGCCTCCGATCTCGACCCCCACCAAGCGCCGCTTCACGCCTTCCGCACGCACCCGCCGCAAAGCTTCACGGCCCAGAAATTCGGCATCTTTGTCGATATCCACCAGCCGGTCGAGCCCCACTTCGTAGGGATTGGTATCCAGCGTGATATCCGTGCCGTGGTTCAGAATGCCGCCTTCAATGCGGCGGATATCGCTCGGTCCGGTGGGCCGGATATTAAACGGACGCCCCGCTTCGATGATGCGTTCCCACAACTCGTCGCCGCGGCTGCCATCCCGCAGATAGATTTCGTAGCCGACTTCACTGGTCCATCCGGTGCGCGTGACCACGACCGGAATGCCGTCCAGATCCGTCTCCAGGAAATAGTAATAGCGCAAGGCCAGCACTTTGTCGCCGAATAGCGCCTGCACCACCTGTTTCGACTTGGGACCCTGTATCTGCACCGGCGAAACATCCGGCTCGCGGACGGTCACATGCATGCCGGAGTGAACCGCCAAGCCCTTGGCATAGAGCAGCAGATCGCTATCGGCGCCCGCCAGCCAGAAATGCTGTTCGCCCAGGCGCAGCAGCACGGGATCGTTGACGATGCCGCCGTCTTCGGTCGTGATCAGGACGTATTTGCCTTGGCCCACGCTGCATTTGCTCAAGTCGCGCGGCGTCAGCAGGCTGGTGAAGCGGAAGGCGTCGGGGCCGGTGATTTCGGTGTTGCGCTCCACGGACACGTCCCACAGCGTCACCTCATTCAGCAGGTGCCAGTACTCGTTGACGGGATCGTCATAGTAGCTGGGCAGGAACATGTGGTTGTAGACGGTGTAGGCGCGGCAGCCGTAGCGCAGGGTGGCTTCGAAGAACGGCGAGCGCCGCAGGCGGGCGCCGCGCTGGATCAGGCGCATGTCGAAAGGTTCGGGCATAGTGGGTCAAGCCAGTATACCAGTGGAAGGGGCCTCCTGGCCTGTCCACCTGTTAGACTAGCTGCATGCTTCCTGTCGCGCTCACCATCGCCGGTTCCGACCCCATTGGAGGCGCCGGTATCCAGGCGGATCTGAAAACATTTCACCAGTTCGGCGTTTATGGCGAAGCCGTGATCACGCTGCTGACGGTGCAGAACACGGTGCGCATGACGCGCGTGGACTGCATCCCGGTCGAGCTGGTGTTGGCGCAGTTGGCCGCGATTCTGGACGACATTCCGCCGCAGGCCGCCAAGACCGGCGCGCTGGGCAATCGCGAAATCGTGGAAGCCATCGCGGCCGCGGCCGCCGATTTCCGGTTTCCGCTGGTGGTCGATCCGGTCATGATCGGCAAGCACGGGCAGCCGTTGATCTCGGCCGACGCGATCGCCGCAGTTCGTGAACTGCTGCTGCCGCGCGCCACCCTGATTTGTCCGAACCTGCCCGAAGCGGAAGAACTCACCGGCATCGCAGTGCGCACCGTGGACGACATGCGCGCGGCGGCCAAGCGCCTCTGCGAAATGGGCGCCAAGGCCGCGCTGGTGAAGGGCGGGCATTTGCAGGAGAGCGCGGTGGATGTGCTCTACGACGGCCATGATTGGCGCGAATTCACGGCCCCGCATTTCGATACGCCGCACACGCACGGAACCGGCTGTACGCTCTCGGCGGGCATTGCCGCGGAGATGGCGCGCGGCGCAACCATCGATGCGGCCATGGCGCGGGCCAAGAGCTACGTCACGCAAGCCATTCGTTCCAACCCCGGGCTGGGGCACGGCGCCGGCCCGTTGAATCATCATGCAGCGACAGGATTGAGAGCAGGCGCCAGATGAAATTCGCCGAACTATTGAAAGCCGCCATCGAACACTCCGACATCCCTTTGCGCTTCGAGCCGGGCGCCGAAGAAGCCGTCGCCAAGCCGGTGATCGAGCTTTTGAAAGCCTGGGTACAGGCGCACTACCCAGTGGGGCCGCTCTCCGATTTGGATCGGGGCCGGCAGGCGCTGATCGCGGAATTGATCGACGAGTTGGATGGCGAAAGGGACGTGCCGTCCGCGTAGCCGCTGCTTCCGCTGCCTGCCGCCTGCTACAATTCGGCTGCAAATGCCTATACCAGCCGAAAAGCAGGACCTGCGTCTGATGCGCGCGATGTTCAGCACCATCGCGCCGCGCTACGACTTTATCACGCGCATTTTCTCCTACGGAATGGACCGGCGCTGGAAACGGCGCGGTGTCGAAATGGCGGGCTTGCCGGAGCGGGCGATGGTCCTGGACCTGGCTTCCGGAACCGGCGACTTCTCCCAACTGGTGGCCGAGCGTTGCCCGGAGGCCAAGTCCATCGCGGTGGATCTGACCGAGCGAATGCTGAGTCTGGCGCATAACCGGGGCATTCGCGATGCGGTGTGCGCCGACGCGACCATCCTTCCCTTCCCCGAACAAACGTTCGACTGTGTGTTTATCGGTTACGGCCTGCGCAATTTTCCGGACTTGAACGCCGCGCTGCGGGAGATTGAGCGCGTGACCCGTCCCGGCGGTCTGCTGGTGACGCTGGATTTCTTCCTGCCGGCAAATCCGGTGCTGCGCCCGCTGTACATCGGCTATCTGTACGTACAGGGCGGCTTCTGGGGGCTGTTGTTGCATGGCCGCCCGCGCATCTACACGTATATTCCGGATTCTCTGCGCTCGTTCGTCTCCATGCAGGACTTCGCGGAGAGGCTGCGGCGCTTCGGCTACGCTTCGGTGAAGGCGCATGGGTTCATCTTTGGCGGTATCGGGCTGCATTGGGCGGCCAAAAGGGAGAATCCGGCGCGGATCGCCGCACCGTAATACGAGGAGGGGTGATCCTGGCCGGGGGCCTTCACAAGCGCCAGAACTTCGTCGGAGATGACGGAACTTGCGCTTGGTAGTGTGCAGATATTAGGCACTCGTCCTGGAACCGGTCTTTCCCCGGCGAGCGTAACCGATCTTTCTCACAGCCGTCGTGAGAAAGTGGCGCGATTCGACACTAATGTACGGGTTGTGCGGCTTGAGGCGGCTGGCGGCTCGGCTGTTTGCCGCTTGAATGTAACTTTCGGTATAGTACTTGAGCCTATACAAATGACTTTGCAAATTGGCACGGGAATTGCTACAGTGGTTTCCCGTGTGGGGGGCATTCTGAAACGGGATGCCCCGACTTGAGCCGAAGAGGCTGAGATTCTTTGAAACTTTTGGACTGAAATTTCGTCTATTTGCTGTCGGGCACACGCACCCGGCAAGATAGAACGAAAAAAGATAGGAGAGAAACATGAACAGAACCGAGCTCGAAAAATACAAGGCGATCCTGTTGGCCAAGCAAGCCGAACTTTCGGGCGGGCAGCGGAATCGCGACGAGATCCTGATAGAGAAGACCCCGGATGCCCTGGATGAAGTGCAACTTGCTGGAGAGAGGGAACTTGCGATACGCACCCTGGACCGTGAGGCCAGCTTGCTGCGTAACGTACGGGGTGCCTTATCCCGCATAAACGACGGCAGTTTTGGTGTTTGCATGCACTGCGAGGAGGACATCAAGCCCAAGCGCCTGGAAGCCTTGCCGTGGGCTGCCTTCTGCATCCGTTGCCAGGAGGCCGCGGATCGGAGCGAGTTTGCGTCTGCCGAATCGCTCGACGAACTACTCCGCGCCGCCTAACGGCGGATTAATGGCGGCTTGACTTATCTGAGGGCGCGGGAGCAATCTCGCGCCCTTCGTGCGGGGGACGGGCAATTCTGCCCCACAAGCAAGCTGACCCAGCCCAGTTTATCGTTCGCCGGCGTAGTCCTGGTAGAGTCGGGCAACGTGCGCGGTATGCACATCGCCCGAGTGAATCGCCAGCCGATAGCGGAAGCGCAAGGTTTCTCCGGGCGCCAGGGTGAGGCTGCCGTTTTTGCCTTTGTCGTTCTCGAAATCGTGCAGGCCGAAAACATTCGCCGCGAAGAGGCCGTAACTGCGGGCATGCCAATAAGTTGGGTGCCTGGGGTTCGCCGGATGGTCGAATATCGCGACGCCCAGCGCTTCCCCGTCGAGCACGCCATAATAGTCCACCCAATCGGCACGCTTGCCCCATACCTGCTTTTCGCCTTCGCGTCCCTGAGAGTCCACCATGCGGCCGGTGCGCGGCGGCTGGGCTGGCGCGCCGCTGTGAGGTTCCTCCAGGGCGGATGCCAGGCGCAGGGCGAAGGTGCCTTCCTTCGTGTCGCCGAACGTCACCTTTTCGCGGGCCGTCAAGGTGATGTCGAAGTCGATAGTGCGGGTCTTCGGCTGGCTGTAGAAGACCATGTGGCGCACCTCAGCCAGCAGGACCGTGCCGGCGGGGTCGCGCCAGTCGAACGTGGCGTCAATCGCGCCTGAATCCTTGCCGTCCGACAGGCCGTCGATCTTGGCGAGCACGATGCGCCCGAACTTGGGGCCGCGCCCTTCGTTGCCCCAGAAGTCAAACCCGTTCACGTCGCCATGGGAGAACCACAGGCCGCGATGGTGAGGATGGTCGCGCGATTCGCCCGGTATATCCTCTTCCATGGGGTAACCGCGCGTCACGATTTTGCCGCTGGCCGAGCGCAATGGGTGCAGATAAGGTTTGTTGGTCTCCGGTCCGATAAAGAGTTGTGTAAAGGGCTTGCCTTTGATCTCGACCGAGATGTATTCGATGCCGTGTTGCGCGATGCGCACCTGGGCGGCCAAGGGCGCAGCCAGCAGGATGGCCCATAAAACTGGCTTCATGGCATCAAGTACAGCACACCGCACAGCGTTGTGGCAAGTCCAGCTAAGTGTTTATTTATGAAATGGTTAACAGCAACACGTCGAGTTGCCTGCGCAACCGGTACTAGAACAAATTCGATGGAGTCAGGGGGAAGACCGGTTGACAACGGCTATCAGTTAAGTAATTCTATCTTCTATACCTACATGATGCCGAAAATATTTCGAGCCGTCCGCCGCATGTCGCGGTGCATTGGCCTGGTTTGCCTGCTGCTTCCTCCGCATCTGCAGGCGGAGGAGACGGCCAATACTATGGTTATCGTTGCGGACAGCCGCCATCTGACCGGCCTCACGGCCTGGTGGGTGAATGTCTACAACGAGAGCCACTTTTATTTCGCGCTGCTAACGATTGTGACCATCCCCCTAGGGGGCATAATCCTGGGCAGCTTGGCAGACCTGCTCATGCGCCAAATCGGCATTGATCTGAAGTCCAGGGCGCTGGAGGAGAACTGATGAATTGGCTCTACGTATTTCTGCCCATAGCCGGAGTTCACGTCTGGTGGCCCGGATTGGTGATCCTGGGCCTCGGCGTCGGGATTATCGGAGGCTTCTTTGGCATGGGAGGCGCCTGGATGGTGACGCCCGCGCTGAACGTTCTCGGTCTGCCGATGGCCTTCGCGATCGGGACCGATATCACCCAAATGGCCGGAAAATCCCTAATCTCCACGATGCGGCACGCCAAGTTCGGAAACGTGGATTACAAGCTTTCGCTGATCATGGTCTTCGGCACTGTCGGCGGACTGGAGATCGGCGCGCGCAACATCATGTGGCTGGAGCGCATCGGAAAAATCGATCTTTATGTTCGCTGCGGCTATCTGGTGCTGCTCACCGGAATCGCCTGGCTGGTGTTCACCGACGTCCTGAAGCGGCGCAACAAGGATCGCGCCGCGCGGGCCGCCGGGCGGCCGGTGGACCCTCTGGCAACGGGCATCGAGTGGTACAAGACGCTGCAGCGGATCAAGATTCCACCCGTGGTCAACTTTCCCAAGGCCGGGGTCCGTTGCTCCGTGTGGCTGCCTGTGGGGGTAGCTTTCTTTACAGGATGGCTGGCCGGCGTGCTGGGCATCGGCGGCGGATTGATCCGCATGCCCTCGCTGATCTATCTGATCGGTGTCCCCACGCACATCGCGGTGGGCACGGATCTCTTCGAAATTGCCGTTTCCGGCTTGTATGGCGCGGGGACTTACAGCTACAAGGGGCGCGTGGAATTGTGGGCCGCGTTCATCATGTTGATCGGGGCCGCGGTGGGCGCGCAGATCGGCGCGGTGGCCACCAAGTACGTCAAGGGCTACGGAATCCGCGTCTTTTTCGGATGGGCGGTCATCGGTTGCGACATATCCATTCTGATGAAGATTATCGCGGCCACGCAGCCCAGCCTCAAGTCGGTGCTGGACCTTTCCGCGACCATTCTGATTCTCGGGTTGGTGTCGCTGCTTTCCCTGTTTATCGTGTTCAAGTTCGTGATGGGCGTACGGGAAGAACTGGCGCTGAAGAGAGAGGCGGTGATGGTTGCGTAAAACTCTCCTGGGCGGCATGGCCGCCGCGATGTTCCTGACAGGCTGCGGGCCTCTGGGCAAGGTCGAGCAGGGCCGAGTGATCGCTTACGACCGGCAAACGCGGCAGGTGACTTTGATTCCGGAACCCGGATTATTGCCGGCCGTGACGGTCGCGGCGCCCACGGATCCGAACGAAATGGGTCAGGCGCCGGCGGCCGGCGGCTTGATGCTGATAGACTCCAAGAACCGGCGCATCGTAATCTACGATCGCGCCACCCAAGCGTTGCGGACCATCCAATACACGCCAGTGGCGGAGCGGCACGATGTTTTGAAGAGCCCCGGGCCGCCGGTGGTAGACCGCGCCAAGAAAACCATCACCTTTTACGCCGCCAAGGATCGGGCGGTAATTACGTTCGCCGCCTCCGACGACTTGCTCAAGATGCCCGCCGGCACGTGGCAGGCCGGCGATGTGGTTCGCTATTACTACAAAGACCCGGCGCAGGCCCTCCGGTTCATGAATGTGACGAAGACGGATCTCTCGAAGGCCACCGGATAGGCCGGTCGAACCTATGTCGCTATTCCGGCGCGCCAACAGTCAGCAGGAGACCCCTTACCCGGCCGCCGAACGGGTCCGCGCGAAGTATGCCAGCTTCCGCGAACTGCTGGCACTGAATAACGAGTCCCTGGAGTTGATGGCCGGCCTGCAGGACGACTTGCAATACGTGCCGCCGCGCCCGGAAGTATTGGGCGGCCGCATCGGTGCGATCTTCGGCAAGATTGGCGGCGTGGTGGCATCCCTGGAGCGTCTCACCGGTTTTTCGCAGCGCATGCTGGCCGCGGCCGTCGAGGCGCAGCAAAACGAAATCGAACGCTATGCCTCCGGTTTGGAGGAGCGCGCGGCGCCGGCGCTTTTCGCGCCGCTTTCGGAGATCGACGCCGATTCGGAAACCAAAGCGGGCAGCAAGGCCGCCGTGCTCGGCGAGGTCCGCAACCGGCTGGGCCTGCCGGTTCCCGATGGCTTCGTGCTGACTACCGAAGCGTATTGGCAATACTGCGGGATTCCACTTTGGGAAAAGGTCCGCGACGCCACTCACAATTTGGATTTGAACGATCCGGGCGCTCTCCGGCGAGTGTCCGCATCACTGAGGCAAAGCACCATGGATTGCGCGTTGCCGCAGGCCGTGGAAGCCGCGATCGCCGATGGCGCGGCGACCTTGCTGCGGCAGGGCGGCACTCTGGCGGTGCGCTCCAGCGCCCGCGGCGAAGGAAACGCGCGATCTTATGCAGGCCAGTTCCTCAGCCTCTTAAACGTGCCGGCCGCGGAAGCGGTTGCGGCCTACCGGCAAGTGATCGCGGCCCGATTCAACGAGCGCGCATTATTCTACCGCCTCTCCTCCGGGCTGCTGGCGGTGGATACGCCCATGGCCGCGTTGTTCATTAGAATGATTCCGGCGCGCGCGGCCGGCATCATGTATACGCGCGACCCCGCCAATCCGAAAAGCAAGACCCTCTGGATTACCGCGACGCGCGGCTTGGGGCTGGGCATCGCCAGCGGCCGCAACCCCGCCGACCTGTTCGTGGTAACGCGCTCCTCGCCGCACGCCGTGGTGGAGCGCAACCTCGTCAAGAAAGAAGAAGAGATTATATTGCAAGCGGGCGGCGGCATCGCCACGGCACCCGTACTCGCCGAGGCGCAGCAACAGCCCAGCCTGCCTGATGTCTACCTGCACACCCTCGCCGATTGGGGCGTGCAGATCGAACAGCACTTCCGTGCGCCGCAGGATATCGAATGGGTGCTCGACCGGGATGGCGCGCTGTGGATCGTGCAGTCGCGCCCCCTGGCGAATGCCGACGCCGGGCGCGTCAAGCCGCGTTCGCTTCCAAAGATTGAGCCCAAGGTATTCGGCGGCCGCACCGTGTACCCCGGCCGAACCTCCGGCAACGCGTTTCTGGTCGAGGAGATTCAGAACGTCGGCGAAGCTCCGGCGGGCGCGGTGGTTTTCATCCGCAAGCCGTCGCCCGAGATCGTCGGGATACTTCCCCGCATCGCCGGACTGGTGGCCGAATGGGGCAATGTGGCCGGCCACGCCGCCACGCTTCTGCGGGAGTTTCAAATCCCGTCCGTATTCCAAATGGCCGGCGCATTCGAGCGCCTGGCCAGTGGTGAGGCCGTGAGCTTGGATGCGGTGCAGGCCCGCGTTTATCCCGGAATCCTGTGGCCGCCCAGCCGTAAGGAACACTCTATCGTCGAACGTTACCGCGTGCGGGCGGGAGATCCCATCGGCACCCGCTTGCTGACGCTCAACCTGCAGGATCCCGCGGCCGACAACTTCCGCCCTTCGGGCTGCAAATCCGGCCACGATGTACTGCGGTACTGCCACGAAAAAGCGATCGAGACCATGTTTGCGGTCAACGATCGGGAGCTGGAGCGCGGCGGCGCCCAGGCATTCAGAAAACTGGAGACGCCGCTGCCATTGCATCTTTCGGTGATCGACTTGGGCGGCGGCCTGGCGCTGGCCGACCCGAAGAAACGGTCGGTTACACCCTCCCAGATCGTGTCCCGGCCGTTTCAAGCGTTGTGGCAGGGCATCAGTCATCCGGAAGTGACCTGGACGCGACATATGCCCGCGAGCATTAGCGATATGGCGTCCATCCTGGCGGCGACTTTTACGCCGCGCGGCGGTATCGGGCGTCCCCTGGGCCAGGAGAGTCATCTGCTGGTGGCCGACGAATACATGAACCTGAATTCCCGCCTGGCATATCACTACAGCTTGGTGGATGCCTGCCTCTCCGATACTCCGGCCGAGAATTACATCTCGTTCCGATTCGAGGGCGGCGGCGCGGCCCACGGCCGCCGCAGCCTGCGTGCCTGCTTCCTGGAGAAATGCCTGGTGCACTACGGATTCGGCGCGGACCGCCGCGGCGACCTAGTGAACGCGTGGTTCCGCAAGGCGCCGGCCGATCAGACCGCGGAGCGTCTCGATCTGCTGGGACGCCTGCTGGCCTGTTCCAGCCAACTCGATATGTATATGAACAGCCGCGAGGTAATGAACTGGTTCGCGGACCAGTTCATTTTGGGGAACTACGCGTTCCGCCAACCTGGCTAATGGATGAGGACGCGCATGCAGAAACTCGACCAAGCGATGTCAGTCCTTACCCTGACAATGGGTCTTTGCCTGATGCGGGAGGGATACGGCGATCTGACTGTTACGCGCCTATCGGGATTCGACCTTCTTTCCGCAACCTGGCCTGGCGGCGACTCCATTCAGGCAGCGCTATCATTCAGCGACGCGACGCCCATGCGCGGAGCCGTC
>Ga0302324_100006096_pt1 | contig 26147 bp, 21 predicted proteins | sample Palsa_T0_1_FD_201949 | JGI IMG/M metagenome (GOLD analysis project Ga0302324, IMG submission 201949) | Peat permafrost microbial communities from Stordalen Mire near Abisko, Sweden - Palsa_T0_1 | ecosystem: Environmental > Terrestrial > Soil > Palsa > Peat permafrost | place: Sweden: Abisko... | reverse complement strand
ATTTTTCAGAATGTGGAGGAGAAAAGGAAACAGCCCAAGCCGCCTTCGTCGCCAAAGATTGCCAAAGGCGCGGCCAGTTTCCGCCTTCCCTCCCCCGATCTGCTTCGCCCGGCGCCGCGGCACGAACGAATCGAAGAGGATGAGCTCAAGGAATGCGCGCACGCCATCGAGCAAAAGTGCCAGGAGTTTGACGTTAACGGCCGCATAACGCAGATCAACCCCGGCCCCGTGGTGACCACTTACGAACTCAAGCCCGAAGCCGGAATTAAATACAGCCGCATCACCGGCCTGGCGGATGATCTGTGCCTCGCGCTCAAGGCCGAATCGATTCTCATCGAGCGCATCCCAGGAAAATCCACGGTCGGCATCGAAGTCCCCAACGCGAACCGGCAGACGATTGCGCTCCGCGAGCAAATCGAATCCGCCGAATTCGTCAACTCGCCCTCGAAGCTGACGCTCGCTCTCGGCAAGGACTTGATCGGCCGCAACCGTGTTTCCGACCTCTGCCAAATGCCCCACCTGCTGATCGCCGGTTCGACGGGAACGGGCAAGAGCGTTTTCCTCAACTCCTTGATTCTCTCGATGCTCTTCAAGGGCACTCCCGATGAACTGAAAATGGTGATGATCGACCCGAAGCGGCTGGAGCTCGGTCTTTACGAAGACATCCCGCACCTGCTGGCGCCGGTGGTCACCGACCCGAAAGTCGCGTCCAATGTTTTGCGCAACGCCACGCGCGAGATGGAATCGCGCTTAAAACTGCTGGCCGCGCGCGGCGTCCGCAACATCGATCAGTACAATCGCACGTTCCAAAAGGGCCAGTCGCTCTCGCTCTTCGATGACGCAGCCGCCGAACACAAGCCGCTGCCCTACATTGTGATTATCATTGATGAACTTGCTGATTTGATGATGGTGGACACCAGCAACGTCGAAGAATCCATCACGCGCCTGGCGCAAATGGCCCGCGCCGTGGGCATCCACCTCATCCTCGCCACGCAGCGCCCGTCAGTCGACGTCATCACCGGCTTGATCAAGGCCAACTTTCCCGCGCGCATTTCTTTCCGCGTGGCCAGCAAAGTGGACTCGCGTACCATCCTCGACGCCAACGGGGCCGAATCGCTCCTCGGCCGCGGCGACATGCTCTACTTGCCCGCCGGCTCCGCGCGCCTCAACCGCATGCACGGCCCCTTCGTCACCGAAGACGAAATTTCCGCCGTGTGCGATCACTGGCGCTCGCAAGCCAAGGCCGTCTACAACGAGCGCTTGCTCGAAGCCCCGAAAGAAGATACAGCCGAAACCCCCGACGGCGATCTCGACGGCGAGGGCGTCAACGACGATCTCTACCAGGAAGCCGTGCGCATCGTCTGCGAAGCCGGCCGCGCCTCAACTTCCACGTTGCAGCGCCGCCTGCGCATCGGCTACGGCCGCGCCGCCCGCCTGATCGACATCATGGAAAAAGACGGCATCGTCGGCCCGCCCGACGGCACCAAACCCCGCGAAGTTTTAAAAGCGAAGGATTGGATGCGTGAGATCGATCAGTCCCTGCGATAACTCCGGAGGAAGCCAGTTCGCTTAGGAGCGCTGATGATCCGAGTGTCTGGCAATCTGAGGGAGCCCCTTAACAGCCTGTGTCGCAGCTTGAAAATCTTCGTAGGGCACGGTTTCAACCGTGCCGTAACGCGCCTGAAATGTGTGAGGCTTTACAGGCTGCGGAAAAAGTCGACTTCGGAAGGATTTTAGTAGCACAGGCACTCTGCTGTGCGCACTTCTAAACATTTAGCGCCTCCACAAATCAATCTATCGCAAAAAGCGCACAGGCAGAGTGCCTGTGCTACTTTTTCCGCAGCCTCTTTAGCCGCTGGCGGTTAGACGCGCCTGTTGCCACAGAGGCTCTTGACCCTCGTCCCTCCTAGGCATACAGTTCCCGCCATCCGATGCTCGTGCGCTGACGTTGCCGCACTGCGCGGCGGTTTCAATCCTGACTGGAGGTCGGTTATGAAAAAGATTCTGGCGTGTGCGGCGCTCGTGGCCCTGTGGGCCGCGCCGGGGTTGAGCCAAACGACGGAAGAATTGAACAACGACGGCAAGAACACCGACAACGTCCTGACGCAGAGCATGGGATACAGTCGGAAGAGCTACAGCCCGCTTCACCAGATCAATAAATCGAATGTCAACCGCCTGGTGCCCATCTGGAACGCCAGCCTCATGAATGAACTGGGAGAGCTTGCGGCACCAACGGTCTACAACGGTGTCATGTACGTCGTCAACGGCCATTGGAGCTTTGCAATTGACGTGGAAACGGGCCGGCAGATCTGGCGCACCCCGGTGACGATTGAACCCGGTAATAAGCACGCCGCGTTCAATCGAGGTGCGGCGACGATTTACAACGGCAAACTCTTTCGCGTGACGATTGACAACCACATTCTCGCACTCGACATGAAAACCGGCGAGGAAATTTGGAACCAGAAATTTGCCGACTCCAAAGAGGGCTACTACGCGACCGGCGGACCGATCGTCGCCAATGGCGTGCTGATTTCGGGTGAGTCCGGCGGAGAATCCACGACGCGCGGATTCCTGGATGGCTGGGATCCGGAGACTGGAAAAAAATTGTGGCGCAGATACACCATTCCCGCGCCGGGAGAGCCCGGTTCCGAAACGTGGCCCAAGAACAGCGATGCGTGGAAGTACGGTGGCGGGCCAACATGGCGATCCGGTTCCTATGATCCCGAGCTGGATTTGGTCTATTGGGGCGTCGGCAATGCCGAGCCGTACGATCCCACGAAACGCGAGGGACTTGACAGCCTGTATACCTCCAGCATGCTGGCGATGCGCCCGAAGACAGGCGAGATTGCCTGCTACTACCAATTCACGCCCAACGATATCTATGACGTGGACGGCACTGACGAGCCCGTACTCGCTGACATCACGATCGCTGGCCAGCGCCGGAAGGTCATGATTCAGGCCAACAAGAACGGATTCATGTACGTGCTCGACCGCACCAACTGCAAACTGATCGCCGCGCATCCCTACGTCAAGGTCAACTGGGCCAGCGCCATCGATCTGGACACCGGCAGGCCGGTGTTGACCGACGTGCAGAAGCGCTTTACCGCAGGAGAGGAAGTCGAAATCTGGCCGTCGCGTGGCACGAACGCCGTTCCCATTGCGTTCGATCCGGCGAACGGGCTGATCTACGCGGACACGTGGAACATCCCACGGATCCAAAAAATCGACCCCGCCGCGGAACCAGAAGAGTTGGGCGAGGCGACGACCGGCATAGCAGCGCGTACACCGGACATGAAGCCGGATGACGTTCTCGGTCACTTCCTGGCGATCAATCCGCTGACGGGCGAAAAGAAATGGGAGGTTCCGCTAACCGAGCTTCCGAGTTCCGCCGGCATGCTGGCCACGGGCGGCGGGCTTATTTTCACCGGCAAAATGTCGGGCGAGTTCCTTGCGCTCGACGAGGCAACCGGCAAGACACTTTGGCAGTTTAAGACTGGATCGAGTGTTAATTCGACGGCAATCACCTACACGCACAACGGGCGCCAGTACGTGACCATCGCTTCGGGACTCGGAGGCGCGCTGGCGACTCGCTACGGCGCGGCCAAAGTACCGGCGGGCGGTTCGATCTGGACGTTCGCATTGTTTTCTGGAAAGTAGTGCTGGAGGCTAGAAGCTGGATGTTAGAAGTTGGAAGGAAAAATCGAATCTCGATTCACCCTCAAACCTCCAACTTCCAGTCTTGTGCCCAACCTCTAGAACCCGTACAATCTTTTGGCTACTTCGGTGCCGGGGTAGCTCACCGGTAGAGCGCGGCCCTGAAAAGGCCGGCGTAGGGAGTTCAACTCTCCCCCCCGGCACCACTGAATTTTCTTCTCTTTCGTGACGGACTTTTCGAGTCCGGCAGCTTCCAAACCCCTTGCAAAGCAGCGATTGACAATGGTTTCGGTCCGGCATACGATTTCAATCGGCCCTCAATTCATGCTGTGATTCCGCGTCCCAATCAAGGATTGGTGCACGCCATGGCCTTGGCCCAGCCGCCGAAGGAGATCAGCCGCTATGAATAAGAAAAATTCGCTACTCGGAATTCTGGCAATCGGGATCGCCGCCCTCCTGGGAATGGCGCGCACCGGCCGCACCGCGGGAAAACCCGCCGCGGAAATTAAAATCGTCTCTGACGACATCGGAGGCGTGGTCACCAGCTCGAAGGGACCGGAAGCGGGCGTGTGGGTGATCGCGGAGACGAAAGATCTGCCCACTGGTTATCGCAAGATCGTCGTGACCGACGATCAGGGGCGTTACGTCATTCCTGAACTTCCGAAAGCGAATTACGACGTGTGGGTGCGCGGCTACGGGCTGGTCGATTCTCCGAAAGTAAAAACGGCGCCCGGGAAGATGCTGAATTTGACCGCCGTGCTCGCGCCAGACGATCACGCGGCGGCGCAGTACTATCCCGCCGCCTACTGGTATTCCCTGCTGCACATTCCGCCGAAGAGCGATTTCCCCGGGACGGGCGAAAAAGGAAACGGCATTTCCGATCGCATCAAGGATCAGGGCGCATGGATTGAAACCGTGAAGACCGACGGCTGCGAATCCTGCCATCAGATCGGCGACAAGGCCACGCGCGAAATCGAGCCTTCGCTCGGCGCGTTTGACACTTCCTACGCCGCTTGGGACCGCCGCATCCAATCGGCGCAGGTTGGCAGCATGATGAGTTCGGCCGCCACCCGCGTCGGGCGCAAGCGCTTGCTCTCGGAATATGCCGATTGGAGCGATCGCATCAAGGCCGGCGCCTTGCCTCCGGTTCCGCCCCGCCCGCAAGGCGTCGAGCGCAACGTGGTGATCACTCAGTGGGACTGGGCCACGCCGAAAGAATATTTCCACGATGAAATTTCCGTCGACCGCAGGAACGTGAATTCCAACCCCAACGGCCTCGTCTACGGGGTGCACGAAGACGCTTCGGACTTCATTACGGTTCTCGATCCGAGCAAGAACTCGTTCAAGCAGATTGCCATTCCCTACAAGCCGGGCACGCCCATGGCCGAGCCGGAAGAAGTGCTCGAGCCCTCGCCGTACTGGGGCAACGAGCCGGTGGCCATCTCACACGCCACGGCGCACAGCCTAATGATGGATTCCAAGGGCCGCATCTGGACGGCGGCAGCCACGCGCGGCCGCGACAATCCGGACTATTGCAAGAAAGGCTCGAGTCTGGAATCCGCGATGTCGCTCCCGATTCGGGAAAGCTCGCGGCAGACGAACTACTACGATCCCAGGACTGGACAGTGGACGCTCGTCGACATGTGCAGCAGCTCGCAGCACTTGATGTTTGCCGAGGACGCCAACAGCACCCTCTGGTTCAGCAATCCCGGCGGAGACAATGTCGGCTGGATGAACACCAAGATGTTCGATGAAACGCACGACTCGGAAAAATCGCAAGGCTGGACGCCGTTCATTCTGGACACCAACGGCAACGGCAAGCGAGATGAATACACCGAGCCGGGCCAGCCGATGGATCCCACCAAGGACATGCGCATCAAGGTTGGTTTTTATGGCGTGAGCCCGAGCCCTGTTGACGGCTCGATCTGGGGCACGGTGCTGGGCTTCCCCGGCGCCATCGTGCGCTTGAATCCCGGCTCTGACCCGGCTCGCACCGCGCTCGCGGAAATCTATGAAGTGCCGTGGAACAACCCCAAAGCGCCCGTGCAAGGTTTCTCTCCGCGCGGAATGGACATCACTCGCGACGGCGTCGTTTGGACCGTCCTCGCCAGCGGGCACCTCGCCAGCTTCGATCGCCGCAAGTGCAAGGGCCCGCTCAACGGCCCCACCGCCACAGGGCAACACTGCCCCGAAGGCTGGACGCTGTATCGCACGCCCGGCCCGAGCTTTGGGGGCGTTACAGAATACGGCAGCGCCGACACCAACTATTACAACTGGGTAGACCAATTCGATACGTTCGGAATGGGTAAGAATATTCCCATCGCCACCGGGAACGACATGGACGCGCTCGAAGTCCTCGATCCGCAAACCGGGAAATGGGCCGTCTTGCGCGTTCCCTACCCGATGGGCTTCTTCGCCAAGAGTTTGGACGGACGCATCGACGATCCCAAGGCCGGCTGGAAAGGCAAGGGTCTCTGGTCCACCTACGCCACGCGCACCCCGTGGCACATCGAAGGCGGCAAAGGCACCACCAGCAAAGCCGTGAAATTCCAGATGCGCCCCGATCCACTCGCCAACTAGTTTTCCGCTTTCCTGCTCATGCCCGGAGGCCGCAAGCCAGCCTCCGGGCATTTTCTTTTCGCGGCTGCAAGATTTACTTCCGGCGGGTGCCGCACCCTTGCGAGTTAAGCAAGGGTGCGGGTTTTGACATTGCGGATTAGCGTATTAGGCGTTCCTGGCCTTCTCCTGGCTCTTCTCGACAAAAAGCGACGGGTATGTTTTGCGAAGATTTTCCACTTTCGGGTAATCGTTGATGACAATGTACATATTCTCGGGATGCAGGTCCATGTATCCCTGGTGATAATCCTCGGCAGGATAAAAGGCTTCGAGCGGAACGATCTGCGTGACGATGGGCTGGCGGAACACCTTGGCCGAGTCCAATTGCTTCACATACGCATCGATGATCCGCTTCTGCTCTTCCGAGGTATAAAATATCGCCGAACGATATTGCGTCCCGCTGTCCGGCCCTTGCCGGTTGAGCTGCGTGGGATCGTGCGCGACGGAGAAGAACACTTTCAAGATTTGGCCGAACGTAATCTGTGAGGGATCGAAAATAATTTCGACGGATTCCGCGTGCCCCGTGCGGCCCGAGCAAACCTTCTCATACGTCGCCGTGTTCGCCGCGCCGCCCGAATAGCCGGACGTGGCGCGCAGGACGCCCTTCAGGCGTTCAAACACGGCCTGAATTCCCCAGAAACAGCCGCCTGCAATGACGACTGTTTCGCGGCCTTTTGTCGCGGCCAGAGGATTGTCCACCGCGGGATTGGGAAGGGCCACTACATCGCTCGACGAATTGCAACTTGCTCCGCTTGGAGTCATGTTCGGCAGCTCCTTGTAGGACGGGCTTCAGCCTGTCGGGGTTTGATTGACCTGCGAACTGCGAAGAATTCAAAACCGACAGGCTGAAGCCTGCCCCACTTACCTCATTGCGAAATCGAACTCGCCCCTTTGGCCGGAGCGGCTCGCGGCGGTTTCGCGCCGCCGGCGGCTGCTTTCACGATTTCGGCCGTAACTTTGGCGCTCACCGGGCATCCGCTGTCGTTCACGCGGCACTGCGAAAGCGTCAGCTTGCAGCCGCAGGTGCAGCTTTCCGAGTTCATCCGGCGAAGGGCGGCCTTTTTCTGCTCGGCGGTCAAGCCCTTGAAACTCACGCCGGGCAATTCCGTGGCGTTGGCGGCATTTTTCAGGAAGACCTGGCCGTTATCCACAAAGGTCTCGACGCGCGCTTCCGTGGGCATTCCCAGCAGCGCGCGGATTTCCTGCTCGTACAACTCGATGGGCTCCAAGCCGCTATGCTTCTGCACCACCCGGCCCTGCGTATCGATCACGAATGACGTAGGCAGCGCGGGAACTCCGCCATAGGCATCGATCAATTCCTGCGTGTACATCACAATGGGATACGTCATTCCCTTTTCCCGCGAGAATTTTAGAACGCTTTCCGCCGGGTCGTCGTCTTCCGAAACGCCCACGATCTCCAGCCGGTCCTTGAATTCTTTTTGAAGCTGCAGCAGCTCGGGAATTTCCTCGCGGCAGGGCGGGCACCAAGTGGCCCAGAAATTAACTAGCACCACTTTGCCGCCCCAGTTGTCCTTGTTCACCGGTTTCCCGAGCAGATCCTTGGCCTGCATGGGCGGCGCTGTCTCCGGATTTTTCACGAAGCGAATCACCGGTTGATTGGCATCGCTGGCGCGCGCCGCAGGCGCAGCGGCAGAGGTTCGCGGCACGAGTACGTGCGCAACGCAGAGCGCGGCGAGCACGCCAACGGCCAGCAACGCGAGTCTTCCTGCATTCCCTTTTAGCATATTGACCGCCTCTATTATGGCTTTATACCGGATGCAAAACAAGTCTCGACCGTGCCTGGTTTTGTAGCGCCCGCCTTCAGGCGGGCATTTTGCGGGCGCGCACATGCCCACCTGAAGGCGGGCGCTACAGGAACCAAACCCCGCCAATCGGCAGATTCGAGTTTAAGGTTTCGTTTAAGAAATGAAGTTGACAGAAACAAGAGTCGGGCTTAACTTTGCTATATACGGCATTGAATTTGAAAAGTCCATGCTCTCCGGAGGGAATGCAGTGAATATCAAGCGCTTCCTGTTTATTTTTGTGCTCGCGGCGGGCCTCATCCCGGTGTCGCGCCCTGTTTTCGCCCACCACTCGGTAGCGGAGTTCGATATGGGTAACGTATCCAATATCAAGGGCACGGTCACAAAATACGAGTGGACCAATCCCCACGCCTACATCTACCTGGAAGTGAAGGACGACAAGGGCGCCACGGAAGAATGGATGGCCGAGCTGGGCAGCTTGGGCATGCTAGCCCGGGCCAACTGGAAGAAGGATACGGTCAAGCCGGGCGATCAAATTACTGTCTACGGCAATCGCGCCAAGGACGGCAGATTCATGATCCACATCGATCACATCGTGTTTCCGAACGGTCAGGAGCTTTCCGCGCGCATAGGGTAACGATTGCCTTCGCCGGAAAACGGTTCGAGCGCGACGCCGAAACGATTCGTTTGAGCCAGCGGTCCCACTGCAATTCTTCAAGCACCCGTGCCGCTCATGGCCGGGCCAGGTGGCAGGCGAAAAACCGAAGTAGACAAGGAGCTTTTATTGTGCGCAATCGTCTGATGAATTCTATTCTTGCCGGCGCGGCCGCCGTAGTCCTATTGCCCGCCGTGTTCGCGCGGCCTGCAGGCCAATCCTCCGGGGCAAACTCAACGGGCCAGGATAGCGCGCGCGACCTCACGGGTGTTTGGATCGTGGACCATTTTCAGCCCAATCTTCTTCCCGATGTGAAGGCGCCTTTAACTCCCGAGGGCCAGGCCAGATATAAAAAGGCCGACGTCAATGTAAACGACCCGAATCTGGCGTGCTTGCCTCATGGCGTTCCTCGGATGATGTTCATCCCCCTGCCCTTCGAGGTTTTTCAAGTTCCGGGAAAGGTGCTCATCTACGGCGAGGCCGGGAACGAATTGCGCCAAATCCACTTGGACCGGCAGCACCCCCAGGATTTGGATGCCACCTACAATGGCGACTCGGTGGGAAAATGGGAGGGCAACACATTAGTTATAGATACAACTGGCTTCAACGATATCACATGGATCGACCACGTCGGCCTGCCGCATAGCGCGGACTTGCACGTCGTCGAGCGCATTCACCGCGTGAACCATGACACGCTCGAGGACGACTTCACAATCGATGATCCCAAGACCTACACCAAGCCGTGGACTGCCACGCAACTCTACAAACTGAAACCGGGCTGGGAAATTGCGGAATACGTCTGCGAAAATAACAAGTACACCTACAAGCCGGATAAGTAGCACAGGCACTCCTGCCTGTGCGGTTTTCACCACTCTCATATATTCGTGCGGGGTTGACAGTCGCAAAAACCGCACAGGCAAGAGTGCCTGTGCTACTCGATCATCAGACGATATTATTTTCCCGCTACGATCTCTTTCGCGTGCCCTGTCAGCCGGATGATATGCAATCCGGTGCCCGCCCGGTCGGCGCTATAGATCAGGCCGCGATCGTCCACCTCGACGTTATTTGTCTCAATTACTTTTTGGCAAGCAGCGGTGATTTTGGGATCACCGGCCGGATGGCTGACGCCGTCCTCCGGACAGAAGGCCATCGTGTACTTGTTTGGCGCGGGAATGAAGTAGGCGACTTCTTGTACGGCAAAGGGATCGCGAATATCGAAAACGCGTGTGCCCGCGTTAAACCAGGAAAAAATCGCAATCTTCCCGTAATACGGCGGATAAAACGATTCGGCCACGGAGTGCGTTCCGAACCGCCCGCCCCGCCCGCAATAATCCCCCGGAGTTTCAGGCACGCGAAACGTGGAAATAGGCCACGGCGTGGCTTCATTGCTGATGTCCACGAGAAATGCCAGGTGCGGCCCGGCGCGCTCTCCGCCGGGGCCCGGCGAGCAGTGATCGCCGCGCGCCGCTTCCGATGGGACGATCAGCAGATCGCGTTTCTTGAGTCCGGCGTGCCCCTGGAATTCCGGGATCGGCTCGGCAAAAATCGGAAACGTGGTGTGCGCGCCCTGGTCAGGCGACATGGTAAGGAAACCCAGCTGCGGAGCGAGCATTTCTTCCGTCGTCGGTTTAGTGGGATTTTCAAAAGCGGTTAGCAGTTTTTTTCGATCCAGAATCTGAATGACGCCGTTCGCTCCCGTACCGTAAGCGGCATAGACGCGGTTCTTGGCGGTCCCCGCGGAAATCATGCCGTGAATGGCGATGCCTTCCATCACGCCTTCATGCGAGGTCGCGTTCGGTTGCTGGCCAAGCAATCCGAAATCTCGAATGTAGACGGGTTTGGCTGGATCGCTCAGGTCGTAAATCTTCATGTGCTGGCCCTTCCAGCCTTCGGCCGGCGCGTTGGCCACCAGATACGCAATCCCCGTATCGCATTCCCACCAGCTTTTGTGCGTGTGATCGAGGTCGCCCACGATTTGCGTCACCCGGGAAGGATGCGCCGGATCGGTGACGTCGTAAATCTCCTGCGCCTTGGATCCGAGAGGACGCAGCAAATACCATTTGCCGCGCACTCCGTGCGGCAAGACGCTGCCGCTGCACACGCGCACCATCTGCGAGCCGCCCGCTTCTTCGCCCGCTTCGGATGAGCCGGGAATATGCGCCAGGTACTTGGGCTTGGCGGGATCGGTCACGTCCACGATGGAAGTCCCGTTTGGCTCAACGACGCCCGTAAGCGGATTCATGGCGCTGCCGGTGTGGTGTCCGACATAAGCGATTTCGCGCCCTCCCTCGTTGATGATGATTGGCTGGTACGCCGAGCGGCCTTGAAGATCGTTGAAGCCGGCAAGCTCCGTGTTCCATTGCGATTGCTGATCGGGAGCGTTTGGAGCAGGTTCCAGGGAGGCCGGCGCGCCGGTCAAAGCCACGGTTGGGATTGCCGGCCCGTCCGGCGGGTAGCTCTGCGCCATGACAAATAGGGGCGGAGCAGCGGCCAGCAAAAGCAGCAAGAATAGGCGGAGACAAGTGCCATTACCATTCTGTTTCACAGTTCATTCTCCCTTTTAAATGCCGTCGGGCAGCTCGATCACAGCTTGGCGCAGAACATACGTGCTTCGTTGTGTGGCGTCAACCACAATTCCTATCGCCTAACCCGGAGTTTTCAAGGGCACATTGTGACCAAATCCAGGCAGCAATTTCGCGGGCTTGGAATTAATGCGTCATGTCAAAGAGAATGTAATTGATCCCGATTCGATAGGCCAGCGACGTCTCCCGCTCGGGATAATGAGGGCTGTCGGCCCATTCCCAAGCGTCGCCCACATCCGAATTGTGACAGATCGCGACCATAATTCGGCCCTTGTCGTCACGGATCGCTCTCCATTTCGGCGCGACCATGTCGGCCGAGTAAGGCCAGCCTCCCCATAAAAATCTTGTTCCGTGGATTTGGACTCTGTCATCCAAATCGTACATGACATGAAAGATTTCATCGCCGCTCTTCAAATCCTCGACCTGGCGGCCGGGAAGAATCATTTCCAACCCACGGACGAGCGCCTCCCATTCATGGTCTCCGTGCGTGTCATCCGAAAGCAGAAAGCCGCCCCTTAGCAGGTATTGGCGGAGCCTCGCAGCCTCGTCCGGTGTGAGGTTCCAACCATTGCCGTGTTCCATGTAAATCCACGGCCAATTGAAGAGGTCGTCGGAGTCCGCGTCCACAATCTGTTCCACGCCTCGCGCATGCAAGCGCGTCAGCCGTTGCACACCCATGGTGAATTGCCGGTCCGCTTTCGGATAATCCGCCGCCCAGAGATGGAACCGCCGGAAGCCGCCTTCGTCACTGTTCGATGGGAAATGGAAGCGGGCGAACGCCCATTCAGCGTTCTGGTGCGCGTTGGCGGCCAGCGGCGGGGCGTCTTCGTCTTCCTCAAACACGCGGCCCTGAAAAGCCAGCAGCGTGACGCATAGACCGGAACCGGTCAGAAGAATTGCAATCGCAAGGAAGAGGGGAATTTTCATGGTGCGTGCCGTCCTAATTCCTCGGCGCATCAGAATTCTCTCTTCCCTCTTGGTGCGCGCATCTTACGCCCAACTCCGCGGCTAATTCACCGGTGGGTGCCCCTGTGGAAGCTGGCCGCCTTCGGATTCCGGGGCTCCGCCAGAACCATGCACCATGCCGGAATGGGGGTCGCCCATGCCCGTTGGCTGGCTGCTTAGGACGGTCCAATCCTTGCCCTGGCGTTGCAGCGCGTAGTCGATATCCATTTTCGCGTCGCCTCCCTTGAGGCGGAATTCCACCTGTGCGCTGGCACGATCGCCGTTGACCGAGACTTGTTTTACCTCGCGATCCATTGCGGAAAGATTCAGGTCCGCGCGGCTATTCAAATGCTTCTCGATGCTCGCGCGGATGGCGTCTTGATCGCTCACCGTCTTGCCGCACCCGGCGGCTAGAGCGCATGACAGGGCTAGAACAGACAACACGTGCCAACGATTCATTCGCTGGGGCTCCCTCTTCCCTTGCGCGGTATTGTCCCACGGTTTCAGGCCGCTTACTCTCCAAATCTGGTTTTACACTTTGCGGAGAAAGTCCCCCCACGATTTTTTCATTCCGAGCGAAGCGAGGAATCTCTCAGCGGGTTGGGCCGAAAAGAAAGAGAGATTCCTCGCTTCGCTCGGAATGACAAAAATAAATACTTTTTTCGCAGTCTGTTTACGGAGAAACCCGTCAAGGGAAGGGTCCCGTTGGCCGATAAAGATTATTGGAAGTGCAACCTGGCCTTAATTCTTACGGATCGATATTGCGCACGTTGCAGGTGTGGGCGATTCAATTTCTCTATGGAAGGGATACACGCAAATCGTCATAGCGAAACCAAACTCATTGCGCGCAAACCGTTTACACAAAAATTGGTTGTAGAATGGAGGCCCGATGAAGGCGAAACCGGCCGATGCCAGGATTGTTTCCACCCCCGCGCTCCCATACACTGTGTGCGAACGGATTTCCTGGGATTGCCGTCGAGGGGGCGCTGACCTTTGCAATCAGATACGCTGAACGAGCCAGTTCGAAGATCATTGATGCATCCGATTCAGTACGACCTCGTCGTAATCGGAAGCGGGCCCGCGGGTCAAAAAGGCGCCATCGCCGCGGCCAAGCTCGGTAAGCGCGTGGCCATGGTGGACCGCAACGAGATGGTCGGCGGGGTGTGCATCCACGGCGGCACCGTCCCCAGCAAAACGCTGCGCGAAGCCATTCTGCACCTCACTAGATTCCGCCATCGCTCATTTTACGGAAGCGACTACGTTGTCAAGGACCGCATCTCGATTCGCGATTTGGCCGCGCGCGTTTCGCAAGTGGTGGAGCGGGAAACCGGAGTGGTGCGCGATCAGTTGCGGCGCAACGGAATCGACTTGCTCTGCGGCGTGGCCCAATTCCTGGACCCGAATACCATCGAAGTGGAGGGCCCTGCGGAAGCGCACATGCTTCACGCCAATCACGTTCTGATCGCCTGCGGCACCCGGCCCGCCCACCCCGACGACATTCCTTTTGACGGAAAGAAAATTATCGCCAGCGACCAATTTTTTCAAATGGACGAAATCCCGCGCGAATTGATCATTGTGGGCAGCGGCGTGATCGGCCTCGAATACGCTTCGATGTTGGTGGCCATGGGCGTCGAAGTCACATTGATCGAGCAACGACCGACGCTCCTGGATTTTGTCGATTCCGAAATTGTGGAGGCGCTGCGCTACCACATGCGCCGCCAGGGCGCCATCTTCCGCTTGGGCGAAAAAGTCATATCGATTCAGATGGACGAGCGCGGCCGCGTAGCCGCCAGCCTGGAAAGCGGAAAGCACATTCACGCCACTTGCCTGATGTACGCCGTGGGCCGCCAAGCCAATACCGATCTGCTGAATCTCGAGGCGGCCGGGCTCACCGCCGTGTCGCGCGGCAAACTCGAGGTGAACAAGTCTTTCCAAACCTCCGTCCCCAATATCTACGCAGCCGGAGACGTCATCGGATTTCCTTCACTCGCTTCCACATCCATGGAACAAGGCCGCATCGCCAGTTGCCACATTTTCGGCGCCCCCGCCGAAATGAGTACCGCGCTTCTGCCCTACGGCATTTATACCATCCCCGAAATTTCCATGGTCGGCAAAACCGAAGCCGCCTTGACCGAAGCGCACATTCCCTTTGAAGTCGGCATTTCCAAATACGAAGAGCTGGCCAAGGCGCAAATCGTCGGCGATCACACTGGCATGCTGAAAATTCTCTTTCATCCGGACACGCGGAAGGTCCTCGGCGTACACGTGATCGGGGAAAGCGCCGCGGAAATCGTGCACATCGGCCAGGCCGTCCTCAGCTTCGGCGGCACCATGGATTATTTTCGCGACACGGTTTTCAATTATCCGACCTTCGCCGAAGCGTACAAGGTTGCCGGGCTCGATGGCTTGAATAAGCTTTGATGGCTTGCTCACGTGGTTCAACTGTTTTTTCATTTATCCCCTGTCGCGAGCGTAACGACAGTATAAACGGTAGGTATATCCCTCGGTTCTAGCCGCATTCAAGGCAATAACCATTTCTGCGAATACACGGATAAACGCTCCAATAGTGTGTCAAGCAATTTGAGCATTTCAGGGGCGGCGGTTTGACAGACGTCGGAGGAGTGTCTTAGCTCCTGGTTTATATGAACGATATCGCGGTATTCAACAACAACGTCAGGGATCGCGAACAATACGGAGAAGAAGCGATTGAACACATTCACGTAGTTCTTGAGGCTCTGTTCGGGACGAAAGGTAAAAGCGATTCCATGGCGAGCCGCGATATAGCCGCTTTGAGCTTATATGAAGCAATAGAGTATCGATTCAAAAATACACCCAGCGAGAATAACGACCGTCTTCTGTTGGTCATGGGAAGCCGCGGAAACAAGTTCTCCCAGGTCCCGCAGAATTATTTCTCTTTGACGGTTGAAGCTTTCAGGAAGAAACTCTAGCCGCGGACTCTGTAGGCGGGCGCACTGTTCGTAGGTAGACCTCAGGATATCTGTCATCGGGAGTTCTTCTCAAGAACCTGTGAGCATACCCCGGCTCCGTCTGGACCTCAAATTTCAATATTTCGTAAAGCGATCCTCCCTCAAAAAGAAAGTATCCTCCGGGTCCTCCCAGCCGATCGTTGTAATAGGTATAAACCTTCACACCATCTGGCGATAGCGGCAGCCATCTCTGGGATATTTCGACGTGCAAAACTCCATGACAGTACTCGAAGTTTTCCGACTCCCAGGTTTTCACCATCCCGACTTCAGGCCTCGCTTGGCTATGCCGGGACAGCAATGTCCTCAGGTTGCCATTTGAGTTGGAATACTCCTGGGTGGGCACGTACCAACCTTTTATGAGCCCAGCTGGCTCAGTAATCATCTGAAACATTTCCAAAAGCAGTGGAAGGACCAACTTCTTGTCAAAATATAGAACTTCGCAATTTGCCCTATACGGGGCTGCCTGCTCCGGGTTGTCTGTCGCTAGTCTCAAGAAATGGTCAATTGACATTGTATGGACGCTGACATATGGGGGAGTTGAAATTCCTGTTTTCCAAAGTAACGGGACGCGATCTCGGACGATCTGCTCAATCGGAGGGCCTGCCACCAGTTCCAGCAGATTCTGATCATCTGCACTTGGCGACTTGCCGAACCATACCGCCAATCCCAAGGGAAACTGTGGCCGTCCCCCAATATGTGCCTCTATCAGGTCTTCCAACAGGCCTCTGACTAGAGCCTCGCGGCCCATGGTCCCTAAGTCAAATTGTGCCAAATTGGCCATTTCAACAAAGTGTACAGCATGGGCACCTGACATTCCACTGTCCTGAACAACTTGCGCATAGAACGGCCTTCATTTCCAGCCGACACACGGGCATAGGAGCGCCTCCGGGCGATCGCTTGTTGACAGAAAGCCGAGACGCGCTCAATATCTGGCCTCCAAGACGAACGATGGAGGCTGTCATGTTGAACCGGCGCCGTTTTCTTTCAATCGCCGCCGCGAGCGCGGGTGCGGCGATGTTCTCCCGCTTGCCGCAAGCTTTCGCGGCGAGCTACGACCTAATCATCAAGGGTGGGCGCGTCATCGACCCGTCTGTCCGGCTCGATGCGATCCGCGACGTGGCGATCTCGGGAGGTCGCATCGTCGCAGTTGAAGCGAGGATCGCGGGCGATGCTTCCGACACTCTCGATGCGCATGGAAAGCTCGTCGTCCCCGGCCTGATCGATATCCACACCCATGCCGGGCGCGCCGCCACGTCGCCCGGCGTTATGCTGCAGGACGGCGTGACCGGTTGGATCGATGCCGGATCTCAGGGGGCCGATCGCATCAGTGAGACGATCGCTGTCGCGCGATCGTCGCCGCAACTGGGCCGCGTGCTGATCAACATCGGGCGCGCCGGCATCCTGCCCGAAGGCGACACGATGGACTTGAAGAATGCGGATGTCGATGCGGCGCGCGAGGCGATCTCGAAGAACCGGGACTATATCGCCGGCGTCAAGGCGCGGCTTTCGCGGGATGTCGCAGGACAAAACGATTACGAGGTCCTTCGGCGCACGCAGGAAGTGGCCAGCTCTTTCGCCCTGCCCGCGATGATCCACATGGGGCAAACCATTTCGCCGCTTCCCAGGCTCATCGACATGTTGAAGCGCGGCGACATCGTCACGCACATGTTTGCGCCGCCGCCCAACAGCATTATCGACGATAGCGGCCACATCTTGCCGGAAGTGCTGGCGGCGCGGCGCCGTGGCGTCTGGTTCGACGTCGGCAACGGGCAGACCGGCCACATGCGGTGGGACACTATCAGCGCGATCATGAAGACCGGCTTCTGGCCCGACACGTTTTCCACCGATTGGAACGCGAACGCCCACGAGACCGGGGTCATCGACCTTCCCAATTGCATGTCGAAGCTGTTCGGTTACGGCATGACGGACGATGAGGCCATCGCTCGAGCCACCGTCAATGCTTCGCGCATCTTCCCGTTTTTCAACGACCGCGGCACGCTCAACGTAGGCGCGCCCGCCGATGTTGCGGTGCTCGAATTGCGAAAGGGAAATTTTGAGTTCCTCGATAACTTCAAGAACAAAATCACCGGCCACCAGAGGCTCTTCCCGAGCGCCACTGTGCTTGGCGGCAAGCGAATTCCGCGAGCCTGACGCGGGCGATCGATTGTCGCGGTAGTGCTAGCCCTTAAGTGGTCGGGGCTTCAGCCCCGACATTAGGGCCAGCGTGCTCGCGGGCTTTAGCCCCTGAAGCTCCAGGGCCTAAAGGCCCCATTCTTGCCCTTCGTTCGTCCGACCTAAAGGTCGGACCTCCAAAACGGCAATTTCAATTTCGGCTGTGCAATGCGGCTTGAAATCATGTCAGTACCCAATTTATGCAAAGTTTGACGGACGGCTTCGCGCCCTGATAATTTGGGTACTTATGTCGGAACGCTTTACCCTGCATATTCTAATCTGGGGACGACGGTCATGAAGGCCGCTCCGTCTTGCCGAATCGCGTTTCAGGGCGAGCGCGGCGCATTCAGTGAGGAAGCTGCCGTCAAGCTGCTGGGAGAAGATATCCGACTCGTCCCGAGGCCTACGTTTGAGGCGCTCTACTCGAGCATAAAGGATGGCGTCGCGGATTATGTCCTTGCCCCAATCGAAAACAGCCTTGCAGGGTCCGTGCATCGTTCTTACGATTTGCTGATTTCGAGCGGATTGCACATCCAGGGTGAAGTCGTCATTCCGATCGTGCACAATTTGATCGGTGTTCCGGGCGCGACGTTTGAGCGGATCACGCAAGTTTCTTCTCATCCCGTCGCGCTGGCTCAGTGCGAGGGATTTTTCGCGAGCCACCCTGCGATCAAGCGCGTCGCGACCGAAGACACGGCAGGAAGCGTTCGCGAAGTGATGGGGGCGGGCGATCCGGCGAAGGCGGGGATCGCCAGCAAGCGAGCGGCGAGCGTCTACGGCGGCGTGATTCTGCGCGAGCACCTTGAGGATCATGTTGAAAATTACACGCGCTTTCTTCTGCTCGGCTCTTCGGCCGAGGTCGCGGAAAATGCCGACAAGCTGTCCCTTGTCCTGCACCTCGCTCACAAGCCGGGGTCGCTTTGTTCCGCGCTGAACGCATTCGCCCGCCGCAACCTGAATTTGCAGAAGATTGAAAGCCGCCCCATTCCCGGCACGCCGTGGAGCTATTGCTTTTATCTCGATATGCAGACTTCGCTCCAGGATCCGGAGACGCGGGCGGCGCTCGAAGAGCTAAAAGAATTTGCCGACTCGGTAAAAATTCTCGGGTGCTACCCGCAGGCAAAGGTTTAAACTATTCGGCGCGGATGGCCTTGAGTAGGACGGGCTTCAGCCTGTCGGTTTTAGTCCTACCAATAGCAATCAAACTCAGGGTGAAAAGCCCATGGAGTAATCCTTGGCCCGGGCTGTGTAACGCACGTCCGCCGCGGCGGACGAGGATAGAGGTTGGTCCGAAGCGCCCCCTGAAGGCGGGCGCTTCAAAGCTGGCTTCCTTTGAACATTCAGCGGCAAGTAAAAGTTGCAGCGGCTTGAATTGAAAAACCCAGGAACGCAACAGGAGGAACTGTGAAGGTTTACTACGATAAAGACGCGGATTTGAAATACATCCAAAACAAGAAAATCGCCATCATCGGCTTTGGATCGCAAGGCCACGCCCACGCCATGAACCTGGCCGACTCTGGCTGCGACGTGATCGTCGGCCTGAAAAGCACCAGCGCCTCGGTCGCCAAGGCGCAAAAGGCCGGCCTGCGCGTATTGCCGGTGCGCCAGGCCGCGGAGGAAGCCGACATTATCATGATCCTTACGCCCGATGAATTGACGCCGGGAATTTACGATGCCGACATCGCGCAATCTATGCGTGCCGGAAAATATCTCGCGCTGGCGCACGGCTTCTCGATCCATTTCGGATTCATCAAGCCGCCCAAAGACGTCAACGTCTTCATGGTCGCGCCGAAGGGGCCGGGACACCTCGTGCGCCACCAGTATTCGCAGGGCGCGGGAGTTCCCTGCTTGCTGGCCATTCATCAGGATCCGGCCGGCGACACGAAAAAAATCGGCCTGGCCTACGCCAGCGGCATTGGCGGCGCGCGTGCTGGAGTAATCGAAACGAATTTTCGCGAGGAGACCGAAACCGACCTCTTCGGCGAACAGTCCGTGCTCTGCGGCGGGCTCACCGCGCTGATTCAGGCGGGATACGAAACGCTGGTCGAAGCGGGCTACGCGCCCGAGATGGCCTACTTCGAGTGTTGCCATGAGATGAAGCTGATCGTGGACCTGGTCTACGAAGGCGGCATTTCCGAAATGCGCTATTCGATTTCCAACACCGCCGAATACGGCGACCTGACGCGCGGCCCCATCATCATCGACAAGGCCACGAAGGAACGCATGAAGGGCATCCTGGCCGACATTCAATCCGGCAAATTCGCCAAGGAATGGATGAACGAAGCCGCCACCGGCCTGAAAAATTTCAAGCAGCTCCGGGAGGCGGGGCAAAAGCATCCCATCGAAACTGTCGGCGCGCAATTGCGTTCGATGATGCCCTGGATGAAAAAGAATCGCGTCATCGCCGAAGGCGCCTAGTCCGATTTGCTGCCATGTGGAACAGGCTTCACAGCCTGAGTGGCAACAAGGAAATCTTTGTTGGGCACGGTTTCAACCGTGCCGTAGCGTGCCTGAAATGGGTAAGGCTTTAGCCGCTGGCGGTTCGATGCGGCCGTTGCAACACAGGGTCTTCGCCCTGTTGGGTTTTGGGCATTCCAAGGTCAAAACCCAACAGGCTGAAGCCCGTTCTACTGGTCCCATTCCTCCGGAGGCATCATGGATTCGCGTTTCAGGGAACACAGCCGCATTTTGATCGACGGGCCGTCGAGAGCGGCCGCGCGCTCCTACTTTTACGCCATCGGCCTGACGGACGAAGATCTTGCCAAGCCGCTCGTCGGTGTCGCCAACACCTGGATCGAAGCGATGCCCTGCAATTCGCACTTGCGCAAACTCGCCGAAAAGGTCAAAGAAGGAGTCCGTGCCGCCGGCGGCACGCCGCTCGAATTCAACACCATCGCCATCAGCGACGGCGAAACGATGGGCACCGAGGGAATGAAAGCTTCGCTCGTGAGCCGCGAAGTGATCGCCGATTCGATCGAACTCGTCGGACACGGCTACATGTTTGACGCCATGGTCGCGCTCGCCGGATGCGACAAGACCATCCCCGCCACGGCCATGGGCCTGACGCGCCTGAATCTGCCGGGCCTCGTTCTCTACGGCGGCTCAATTCAACCGGGACGCTTTCAAGGACACGACGTCACGATCCAGGATGTCTTCGAAGCCGTCGGCGCGCACTCCGCCGGAAAAATGTCCGACGCCGAACTCAAAGAGATTGAACGCGTGGCCTGCCCCGGTGCGGGCGCCTGCGGCGGTCAGTTCACCGCCAACACCATGGCCATGGCCCTGGAATTTATTGGCCTGACACCTATCGGACTCGGAAATGTTCCCGCCACCGATCCGCGCAAAGACGAAGCCGCCTATCGCTCCGGCACGCTGGTGATGGATCTGCTTCGTGCGGGCGTGACCCCGCGCAAAATCCTCACGCGGCAGGCATTTGAAAATGCGATCTTCGCCGTGGTCGCGACCGGCGGCTCGACCAACGCCGTGCTCCATTTGTTGGCCATGGCCAAGGAAGCGGACATCGAACTGCATCTCGACGATTTCGGCGACATCAGCGCGAAAACCCCTCTCCTGGCTGACATGAAGCCCTGGGGAAAATACACGGCGGTGGATTTGTACAATGCCGGTGGAACCAAGCTGGTGGCGAAGCGTCTGCTGGACGCGGGCTTGCTCCATCGCGGCCAAATCACCGCCAGCCTGAAAACGCTGGACGAAGAAGCTCTCTCGGCCAAGGAACGCCCTGGCCAGGATGTGGTGCGCCCACTTTCCGACCCCATTAAAACTACAGGCGGCCTGATGATTTTGCGCGGCAACCTGGTCCCCGAAGGATGCGTGGTGAAAACCTCCGGTCACGAAAAGCCTTCCCATCGCGGGCCGGCGCGCGTTTTCGACCGCGAAGAGGACGCGATGGACGCCGCCGTGAACGGGAAAATCAAGAAGGGCGACGTCATCGTCGTGCGCTACGAAGGGCCGCGCGGCGGGCCGGGGATGCGCGAGATGCTCGGCCTCACCGCGGCCCTCGTTGGCCTGGGCCTGGGCGGAGACGTGGCGCTGCTGACCGACGGCCGCTTCAGCGGCGCGACGCGCGGCTTGATGGCCGGCCACGCCGCTCCCGAAGCCGCGCGCGGCGGCCCCATCGCGATTGTCGCCGAGGGCGACGAGATCGTTTTCGATCTCGCCACCAAAAGCTTGCGCGTTGAATTAACCGACGCAGAAATCAAGGAGCGCCTCGAAAAATGGAGGGCGCCCGCGCCGCGTTACAAGACCGGCGTTTTCGCCAAGTACGCGGCGCTGGTGAGTTCCGCGTCGCTAGGAGCGGTTACGACGGTTGAGTAGGACGGGCTTCAGCCTGTCGGTTTTCGTTTTCTAGATTTGGGCCAAAAGCGACAGGCTGAAGGCCGTCCTACTGGAGACCCCATGAATCACACACGTCAATATTTTGTTCTCTGGGCAATTTCGGGCTTGTTCCTGGCCGCCGCGGGCGCGGCCATGGCCGACTCGCTCGTCCTCAAAGAGCAAGGCAGCTTCTTCGTCGGCGGGCGCACCATCTTCACGGATGCACTCACCGGATCGACGAACGGATTTCTAGGCACCGGCATCAACACCGGGAGTATCACGGTCGACCAGATGTATGTGCAGTATCAGATTCCCGAGGGCGCCGATTCGCACGTTCCTGTCGTCATGGTCCACGGATGCTGCCTCAGCTCGAAGAGCTACGAAACCACTCCCGACGGCCGAATGGGCTGGAATGAATATTTTCTGCGAAAACATCGCTCCGTTTATTTGCCCGACCAGGTCTCGCGCGCGCGTTCCGGATTCGACGCCACGATCTACAACGAAATTAAATTAGGCAAACGCCCGCCGAGCGACATGCCCGAAATTCGCAACGCGACCCACGAGATCGCCTGGCAGTTATTCCGGTTCGGTCCCTCCGATGGAAAAGCGTTCAGCGATGAACAGTTTCCGGTGGAAGCATTCGAGGAATTCGGAAAACAAGTGATCCCGGATCTCAACGGCGGACTTCCCCAAGTGAACCCCACGTGGACGAATCTTTCGGGCCTGGCGATCAAGCTGAAAGGAGCCATCTTGATGGGCCACTCCGAATCGGGCTTTTTTCCCGAAGAGACCGCGCTCATCAACCCGGAAAGCGTCAAGGGTCTGATTACGATTGAAACCCATTGCCCCGAGCTAAATTCTCAGGAAATTTCGACCCTGGCGAAAATCCCCTCTCTCGTTGTATTTGGCGACCACCTCGAAGACGTTCCCGAATACGCGAAATTTTGGAAAGATGGGTTTGAATCGTGCGCAAAATTCGTCCAGCAGGTCAACGCCGCGGGCGGCGACGCGACCCTGATGCACCTGCCGAAGTACGGAGTATTCGGCAACAGCCACATGCTGATGCAGGACAAGAATAGCAACCAGGTGGCCGATCTCATCCTCAAGTGGATTGACGAGCACGTGGAAAACAAACCAAATAAGCTGCGGACCAAGTAGTTTATTTTGTCATTCCGAGCGAAGCGAGGAATCTCTCCCGGGTTTGCGCCCAGGGAAAGAAAAAGAGATTCCTCGCTTCGCTCAGAATGACAAAAAGGAGCGGGGACTTTTTTCACAGCCTGTAAAGCCGTTTTGAGAGGGAATCGTTGCGGCCCGGCTGAAGCCCGGCCCTCCAAGGCTAGGCGGAAATCTGCGGCGGCACGAAATGGGCGCGCGAGAAAATCGCGAATTCGTATTGGGGAGGGCAGCGAAAAAACAGAGCGCGCGAACCGTCCCGGGCGAACCAAGCAGACTGCGAAGGATTCGGCTAGGTGGCGGCAACGGCAGCGGGCGGCTCATCGGCGGGGGCGCTGGCGCTCTCGCCTACCTTGAAGCGCACGTAGCGGCGGATGGAAATGTTCTCGCCCAGCTTGTGGATCATCTGGCTGACCATCTCGCCCACGGTCATCGATTCATCCTTGATGAAGTGCTGTTCGTAGAGGCAATTTTCCTCGTAGAACTTTTCCATCTTGCCGTTGACGATTTTTTCGACCACGGCGTCGGGTTTGCCCGTCGCGCGGGCCTGCGCTTTGTAGATCTCGCGCTCGCGGTCCAGAATTTCCTGGGTGACGTCCTCACGGCGGACGAAGCGCGTATCGAGCGCGGCGATATGCATGGCCACGTCGTGGCACAGGCGCTGGAAATCCTCGGTGCGCGCGACGAAATCGGATTCGCAATTGATTTCGACCAGGACGCCGATTTTTCCGCCGGCGTGAATGTAATGCCCGACCAGCCCCTCGCTCGCCTGCCGCGCCGCTTTTTTCTGCGCGGCCGCCTGGCCCTTCTTCCGCAGGACGTCGATCGCGCCTTCGATGTTGCCTTTGGCCTCGACCAGCGCCGAGCGGCAATCGGAAAATCCCGCGCCCGTTCGTTCGCGGAGTTCCTTCACCAGCTGGGCCGAAATATTGACCGGGTCGGATGGATTTGTCATGGCTCTATGGCATTCCTTTGACAATAAATTCTATGAATTGAGAACACAGCCGTCCGTGCGGTTTCCGAAAGGGAGCGCGCGGGCCTTTCTTATTCGGCGGCTTTTACGGAATTGTTGGGTTCGGGTTCCAGTTCTGGCTCAGGCAAAGGTTCGACGAGGGGTTCCGAGTCCGGCTCGACGAAATCGCCTTCCTGCTTCTCGTACGATTCGTACTTGCTGGTATCCTGGTACTCGACGGTTTCCGCTCCCGAGGCGGCATCGGTGGCAGCCTTTTCCTGGGCAATTTGCGACCGCTCGTACGCCTGGCGGCCTTCGATCACGGCGTCGGATATCTTGGATGTGAACAGCTTGATGGCGCGCAGCGCGTCGTCGTTGCCGGGAATCACCCAGTCCACTTGGTCCGGATCGCAATTGGTATCCACGATGGAGACCACAGGAACGCCCATGCGGCGCGCCTCACGCACCGCGATCGCTTCCGCGTTGGAATCGATGACGAACATGGCGTCCGGCAGGGCGGACATATTTTCGACCCCGGAAAGATTCTGCTTCAGGTGCTTCATTTCGCGGTCCAGCCGTGCGGCCTCTTTTTTGGAAAGTTGCGCCATGCGGCCGTCTTCGGTCATGGCCTTCAAAGTCTTCAGGCGCTTGATGGACTTTTGCAGCGTGGACCAGTTCGTCAGCGTGCCGCCCAGCCAGCGATGATTCACATAGAACATGCCGCAGCGGTTGGCTTCCTCGGCGACGGCTTCTTGCGCCTGGCGCTTGGTTCCCAGGAATAGGATCGTTTTTCCATTGCCGCTCTGCTCGCTTACAAAGCGGGCGGCTTCGCGGAACAGTTTCAATGTCTTTTGCAAATCGATGATGTGGATTCCATTGCGTTCGCCGAAGATATATTCCTTCATCTTCGGATTCCAGCGGCGGGTCTGGTGGCCGAAATGAACTCCAGCCTCCAGCAATTCTTTCATCGTTATTTCAACTGCCAAAGTTCCTCCTTGGGAGATAGATGTTTGCGCGCCCCAGACCATGTCACGACACCCGAGGTCCGGGACCGAACATCTTATTGCCGGCTCCTTGCCGGCCGTGAATTTGGCCCGCCCCGCCCGCCATAGCGGACAGGACGCGCCAGAACTCTTTGGTTTAGCGCTTGCTGAACTGGAAGCGCTTGCGGGCGCCCTTCTGCCCGTACTTCTTACGTTCCTTCATGCGCGAATCGCGCGTCAAAAAACCGTTCTTGCGCAGGCCCGCGCGTAATTCCGGATTGAAAACCGCCAGCGCGCGCGAAAGCCCCATGCGCACCGCGCCGGACTGCCCGCCCACCCCGCCACCCTTCACGGTGGCGATGATGTCAACGGACTCCGAGGTCTCGGTAAACTTCATCGGCTCGACGGCGCGATTGCGCCAGGTCACATTGCGGAAATATTCATCTGGGGTGCGTCCATTGATGGTTATTTTTCCCGAGCCGAACGTCAGGAACACGCGGGCGATGGATTCCTTGCGCCGCCCCGTCCCGTAAAATTTTTGCTTGGCGCCTTCTAATGGCTGTGCGCTGGAACTCAACTTTCCTCCTCAAATCCAAAATCCTGATGATCTCGATTCGCCGCTGCCCCGAAGACAGCAACTCTCGGCTCCCCAATTGCACCGAACGCAATGGGAGTCCGTTAAAGGTTAAAGTGCAGCCGCTTGTGGTTTTTGCCCCGCGTGGCGCGCCAAACCCTTTTCGTCCAGATAAATCCGCAGCTTCTTGGCCCGCAGCGCCCGCAATTTATTTTTCGGGAGCATGCCCAGCACCGCCTCGCGCAACATCCAGTCCGCGCGCGTCGGCCGCAAACGCTTGGCGGGAACTTCCTTCAGGCCGCCGGGATAGCCGCTGTGATGGCGATAAACCTTCTGCTCAAGTTTGTTCCCAGTCAGGCGAATCTTGTCGGCGTTGATCACCACGACGTGATCCCCGCAATCCAGATTTGGCGTGTAGTTGGCCTTGTCCTTGCCGATCAGGATGCGCGCGATGCGCGTGGCCACGCGGCCCAAAACCTGTCCCGCGGCGTCCACCACAAACCACCCGCCGCCCTGCTCGATCGTTTCGGTATCCCGTCCCCGGGGGACATACGTGCGCATGTGTTCAGTCACACCTTTCCACGAATGGTCAAACTTAGACAATATCTGGTAGATGCACTTTTGTCAATCAAAGCCCTGTGGTGGGAGAGCCTATGCACATCGTATCCCCCTGGCGAGGTTGAAATGTATGAGTGAGAAGCGGTGGAAGGAATTGGATTTATGTTTGGGAACGGGTCGCGCGGCCCGGCGGAGGGG
>Ga0302324_100006095_pt1 | contig 26148 bp, 19 predicted proteins | sample Palsa_T0_1_FD_201949 | JGI IMG/M metagenome (GOLD analysis project Ga0302324, IMG submission 201949) | Peat permafrost microbial communities from Stordalen Mire near Abisko, Sweden - Palsa_T0_1 | ecosystem: Environmental > Terrestrial > Soil > Palsa > Peat permafrost | place: Sweden: Abisko... | reverse complement strand
CATGCTCGAGCTGTCGGCCGTGTTTCTCGCCGCGGCAGCCGGCCTGCGGCTCGGCTGGGCGGTCATCGACCCAGGCCCCCGGCGGCGGGTCCAGGCGCTGGCGGAGGAAGGCCGCGCCACCGTGACCGTCGCGCTCGGCCTGATCGTCGTGCTCGGCGTCTCCGGCGTCATCGAGGCGTTCGTCACGCCGTCCTCGCTGCCGTCGTTCGTCAGGATCGGCATCGGGGCCCTGGCCGAGGTGACCTTCCTCGCCTACGTGATCGTCGCGGGCCGGCGGGCCGAGCAGCGAAACCTGACCGCCGACATCAGCGAGGCGCCTGACCTTGCTCCGGTGCGAGGCTGACGCCGCAGCCGCCGCTCCGAATCGCGCGCCCCGGAGCCGCCCGGCCCCGAGCCGCCCCGCCGGAGCCGGCAGGCCCCGAGCCGCCCGCAGCTAGAGCCGCCCGGCCGACTTCAGCGCGAGGTAGGCGTCGGCCAGCGCGGCCGGCAGCCTGTCCGGCGGCGCGTCGACAACATCGACCCCCAGCCGGATGAGCAGCGCGGCCACCCTGGCGCGCTCGGCGGTCGCCCGCTCGGCTGCGGCAGCCTGGTAGACCGACGTCGCGTCACCGCGTGCTGCCGCCATCGCGGCGACCCGGGGATCCGCGACGGCTGCGACGAGCAGCCGGTGCCGCGACGCCAGCAGCGGGATCCGGGGCAGCAGCCCGAGCTCGAGCGCGGTCGAGTTGAGATCGGTCAGCAGTACGACAAGGCAGCGCTGCCGCGCGGTCTCCAGCAGTGTGCTGGCGAGCAGCGCGCCGTCCGACTCGGCCAGCTCGGGCTCGAGTACCGCCATCGCCTCGGTCAGCCGGGCCAGCACGTTCGTGCGGCTGCTGCCGGTGACCCTGGCCCGCACCTGCCGGTCGGCCGCGATGAGATCAACCCGGTCACCGGCCCTGGCCGCGAGCGCGGCAAGCAGCAGGGCTGCATCCAGGTAGCTGTCCAGGCGGGGAACGCCCGCGACCCGGCCGGCGGACGTCCGTCCGGTGTCCAGCGCTATGACGATGCGCCGGTCTCGCTCGGGCCGCCAGGTGCGGACGACGACCTCGGCGCGCCGCGCGCTCGAGCGCCAGTCGATCGAGCGCACGTCGTCGCCGATGACGTACTCGCGCAGCGCATCAAACTCGGTGCCCTGGCCGCGGATCAGGCTCCGGTGCTGGCCGTCCAGCTGGCGGAGCATCGCCAGCTTCTCCGGCAGGTGCTTCCGGCTGAGGAACGGGGGCAGCACCCTCACGGTCCAGGGCACCGCGCGGCTCGCCTGCCGGGCGGCCAGGCCGAGCGGGCCCACGGAGCGAACTGTCACCTTCCCGGCCGCCCTGTCCCCGCGCCGGGTGGGAGCGAGCGTCGTGGTCACCGCGATCTGCCCGCCGGGCGGGATGGCGATGCGCGCCCGTCCGCTCGCCCCGAGGCTGGGCTGCCAGGCATCCCGCACCACGCCGCGCAGCTGGCGCCGGCCGGGGTTGGCGATGGTCAGTGTCGCCGCGCCCTGCTGGCCGAGCAGAATCCTGGTATCGCCTGACCTGGCGAAGCTCAGCTGGCGGACGCTCGCCGCCAGGATGATGTCTGCCACGATTGCCGCCGCGATCAGGCCGTCCACGAGTATCAGGCCGTTGCGGGTCCGCAGCAGCAGCATGGCCAGCGTGCCGATCAGCGCCACGAGCGCCGCGCGCCCGGTGAGCGCCATCGCCGGCTTCCCTACCTCGGGACCGGCACGGCGGCGAGCACGCCTTCCAGCACGCCGTCCGCTGTCGCGCCCTCAAGCTCGGCCTCAGGGCGAAGCTGGACCCGGTGCCGGAGCGTGGGCCTGGCCAGTGTCTTCACATCATCGGGGGTGACATAGTCGCGGCCGGAGAGCCAGGCCCAGGCACGGCTCGCGGCGAGCAGCGCGGTGCCGCCGCGCGGCGACACGCCCAGCTGCAGGGCCGCGGACGTCCTGGTGCCGCGGCAGATATCGACGATGTAGCCGGTGACCTCGGCGGAGACGCTGACCGTGGCGACGCCGGCGCGGGCGGCCGCCAGATCCGCCGCGCTGGCCACCTGCCGGATGCCCGCGGCAGCGAGATCTCGCGGGTCGAAGCCGGCCGCGTGCCTGGTCAGAATGCTGACCTCCGAGTCCCGGTCAGGCACAGGGACCGTCAGCTTGAGCAGGAAGCGGTCGAGCTGAGCTTCCGGCAGGGGGTAGGTGCCCTCGTATTCGACCGGGTTCTGCGTCGCGGCGACGAGGAAGGGAACGGGCAGTGCTCTGGGGGCGCCCTCCACCGAGACCTGCCGCTCCTCCATCGCCTCCAGCAGGGCGGCCTGTGTTTTCGGCGGCGTGCGGTTGATCTCGTCGGCCAGCAGCAGATTGGTGAAGACGGGCCCTTCCCGGTACTCGAACTCGGCGGTCCTGGCGTCGTAGATCAGCGATCCGGTGATGTCGCCCGGCATCAGGTCAGGCGTGAACTGCACCCGCTTGCTGTCCAGGGACAGTGCGGCGGCGAGCGCGCGGACGAGCAGGGTCTTCGCGACGCCCGGAACTCCCTCGAGGAGCACATGGCCCTGGCACAGCAGCGCGACGATGAGCCCGCTGAGGACCTGGTCCTGGCCGACGACGGCCTTGCTGACCTCAGTCCGGACGGCGATCAGCGCCGCCCGCCCCGTGGCCGGTGCCGTCGCCTCGGTGCCGGGGCTCTGGTCATCGATGGTCACGAGCTGCCTACCTCTCTTTCGAACTCGTCAAGATCGCGGGCCAGGTGCACGAGCGCCTGGTCAGATTCTGGCGCCTGCCCGAAGAGCAGGTCGCTGACCTGACCGGCGGAGCGAGCTGACCGCGCCGCGAGCGCGGCAACGACCGCGTCACGGCTGGCGCCCCGCGGCAGCCCGACGACGGGACCCACCCGGCCGATCAGCGCCTCGCGTAGTGCGTCGGCGGCCCTGCCCCGCGCGCGCCTGGACTGGTAGAGGCGGGCATGCCCCTCGACTGTCTCCGCTGCCCTGACCACGACAGGCAGCGGCTCGGCGACGAGCGGGCCGAGCCTGCGGGCTCGCCAGGCCGCGGCGAGCAGCAGCGCTACTGTCAGCTGGATCGCGATCAGGTAGGCCGCCAGCGGAACCAGGCTGGCGAAGGATCTGGGCGTCGCCGGTCCTGACAGCGTGACGGCGGCGACCGGCGGTACCAGCCAGATGATGCGGCGGTAGTCCAGCAGGTTGAGTGCCAGGGCCGCGTTGCCCTGGCTCGCCAGCGCGGCATTGGTCAGCGGGTAGCCCGTGCCCAGCACGGTGACCAGGTGTCCGCGTACCCGCACCTGGACCAGCGCCGAATCGCCGTCGACCGGGTAGCACTGCTCAGCGCCGGCGGCCTCCCGGCCGCGCACGGGAGCCAGCAGCGTGCCGCCCATGTCTGCCGACCCGGCAAGCACGGCCGCGTACAGCGTGCACGCCGCCGGGATGCTGGCCACGGCGGCACCGGTCGTGGCCAGCCGGAGGCCGGTACGGAAGGCCGCCAGCGTCCGGCTGTCCGGCTCAACCAGCACCACGTCGCCACGGGCGCGGGCCAGTGCCGTGAGCTGCGGTCTGGTCAGGTAGTAGGGGCTGGTGACGACGATGACGGAGCCGCCGGTCGCGTCGGCGGCCGCCGCTCCGGCCGACGTCACCGTCGTGACCCGGCGGCCGAGCCCGGTGAGCACGTCGGCCAGAGCATGCGTCCCGGTGGCGTCCGTCGACGCTGGATTCAGGTAGGAGTTCACCGGCTGCTGCGAGAGCAGTCCGATGATCACGCCCGCGATGATGATGAGCGCCACGACCCCGATCCACGGGCGGGACCGCCGCCACCACTGCCTGCCCTGCCCCGGGCGGGGCGCCTCGGGTCTCGCGGTCGCCAGAGCCGGGCCGACCGCCTGCAGCTGCGCCGTCATCGGAGCGCGCCGTCCGGGCGGCCGTCGCTGGCGAGCATGATGCCGGCAGGAGGCAGGCCGGCCGGAACGCGGCCGCCGGGGCCTGGCTCGGCGCTGACGTGGATCGGCACGGCCATCAGGCGGAGATCGAGGTCTCTCACCTGCTGGTATCCGTGCTGGCTGCCTGTCCGCCCGCCGTACCGCACATCGTCGAACAGGCGAGCCGCCGACGCGAGGGCGGCGGCCTCGGCCGGGACAGCCAGACCGGTCTCGGCGGCAAGCTCCGCCGCAGTGCGTCCGGGCTTAAGCGCGAGGATCTGCCGCTGCTCCAGGTCAACGGCGACGGCGCGAACGCGCTCGACGATGGCGGCAGCGTAGTCGCCCGATGCGGCCAGGGCGTCAGCTGTCATCCGGTACTCGGCCGCGCTTGTGGGCCTGCCCTCCACCACCGGCCTGCCAGAGTGCCGGTTCAGCCTGGCCGGTCCCGCGAAATAGAGCACCGCCGCGAGCGCGATGAGGATGCCCGCAGTCAGCACGGCGGCGCCGAGCCAGCTGGGCCGGCCAGCCGAGCCGCCGACGGTCAGCGAATCCAGCCAGGTCACGAAGTCGTGCCAGAGCCGTGACAGGACCGATGGCCGGTACATCGACCGGGCCAGCTCGCGCCGGGCAAGCTGCTGGCCCTGCAGGCGGCTGATACCCGGTCCCGTGGCCGGCCGCTGCGCTGCGCTGATGACAGCCGGGCTGGTCAGCATGCCGGCCCTGGCCGGCGACTTCGCTCGCTGCTGTCAGCCATGCTCCGCTCCTAGCACGCCCCGTGCGCAGTCCTGCGCCGCTGGCGAGCAGTGTCGCCGGCCCGGCCCCATCCTGGCATGCACGGTGGCAGTTGTCCGGGCTGGCGAATCACAAAAGCGCATAATCTCAGCGAACTGCTCACAGTGCTGTCGGTGTCACGTCACCAGCCTGTCGGCGCCCCGGTCTGGCTGGTCGCCGGCGGCCGCCAGGCGGTGTCGAACTCCTGTCCGGTCAGGGCCTGGCTCTCCGCGGCGCTGCGCAGCGCCAGGTCCAGGCCCTCGCGGCGCATCCGCAGGTCGGCGTACAGCAGCACGGTGACACCGGCGCTGATCGGCCTGGTGATCGTGCTGGCGATGATGCTGCCGATTGCGGCAATGGTGACGTCGGCGATCGAGGCCGTCGCGGCGGCGCTGAACAGGCTGATCGTGCCGCCGCCGACGATGCTGCCGATGATCCCGAAGGGCAGGCTGAGCAGGGCGGCAGCGATTCCGACAATGATCTCGGTGAGCAGGAGTATGCCGAACAGCCGCCAGAAGCTGCCCCGGCTCAGCTCCCAGGAGCGCTTGATCGCGTTCCACGGGCTAATCCGCTCCAGCATCAGCGCAGGGAGCGCGAGGCCGAGCCGGACGGCCAGCAGTATCTCGAAGACCACGCTGGCAATGCCGCCGACCACGGCGATGATCACCGCGACAGGCCCGAGATGGAGTAGTGCCAGCAGCACGGCGACAACGACCACCGGCAGCGGGACGCAGATGGCGATCAGCAGCAGCAGGAGACTCGTCGCGACCACCGCGCCCAGGCGGGCGGCTCGCCATGCCTCGCCGAGACTCACCTTCCGGCCGAGCACGCCGCGGCCGATCACCACGCTCAGCATGCCGGTGAGCGCCGAGGTCAGGACCAGCGTGAGCACGACAGTCGCCAGCACAGACGGCAGGAGGACGCCGAACACCGAGCGCAGCATGCTGTCCACCTGCTGCTGGCTGAGGGACTGACCGTTCTGCAGTGCCTGCTGGGTGCTCGTCAGCCGGTGCGCCTGGGTGCGCTCGATGGCCTCGAAGACCGCGGTGAGGAGCCCGTTCAGCGTCATGACGATCGCGGCCAGGCCGAAGGTCGCGGCAGGATTACGGCGCGCCGAGGTGACGGCCCCGTTCAGGATGTCGCCGAGGCCCAGCGGCCGCAGCGGGATCCCGCCGGGCGCCGGCGCGGCCGTCCAGCCACCCGGCCGGCCATAACCGGGCGGCGGATAGCCGGGCTGACCGTAGCCGGGCTGACCAGGACCCGGCTGGCCGTAGCCGGGCTGCCCGTACGGCGGATAGCCCGCCTGGCCGTAACCGGGCTGCTGGCCGTAACCGGGCTGCTGGCCGTAACCGGGCTGGCCCGGACCCGGCTGACCTGCGCCGTGCTGACCGTAACCAGGCTGCTGACCGTAACCAGGCTGCTGGCCATACGGGCCAGGCGGGACCTGATTCTCCCAGCCAGGCGGCATCTGGTCAGTCACGTGAGCTCCTTCTCGGGCACGCTGGCGCGGCCTGCGGCGCGGCAGTCCGGCCAATGCTCGCACGCCGTCGGTCGGGCTGCCAGGCTATCTATTCATAAAACTGTATAATCCTCGCAAGAGGGACCCTTGCGTTGGCGCAATCGGCCTCGGGCCGCGAGACTCGGCAGATGGGCACCACCAACCATGCTGAGCTCGCGATGCCCGGGAGCGGCATGCGGGCGCTGCGCTGGCTGGGGCCGCCAGCTGGGCCTGCTGTCGAGCTGCTGGACCAGACCAGGCTGCCCGCTGAGGAGGTGTTCCTCAGCTGCGCCGATGTCCCGCAGCTTGTCGATGCCATCAGACGGCTGGTCGTCCGCGGGGCGCCGTTGCTCGGAGTAGCCGGGGCATTCGGGGTCGCGCTTGCCGCCTTCCGCGGCGATGACGTGGAGCGTGCGGCAGCTGCCCTGACCGCGGCCAGGCCGACGGCGGTGAACTTGAGCTGGGGTGTTCGCCGGGCGCTGGAGTCGTATCGGGATACCGTCAGCGTGAGCGAGCGCGTTCCCGGCAGTAAAAGTCCGGCACATGCGGCGCTCCTGGAGGCTCGCGCGATTGTCACCGAGGACGCCGCCGCGAGCGCTGCCATGGCCGCGCACGGGCTGGCGCTGGTTCCGGACGGCGCGCGGATCCTCACGCACTGCAACACCGGCGCGCTGGTGTCGGCGGGGGAGGGGACTGCGTTCGCGGTGATTCTCGGTGCGCACCGGGCGGGCCGGCTGGCGCGGCTCTGGGTGGACGAAACGCGGCCCCTGCTGCAGGGAGCCCGGCTGACTGCCTGGGAAGCGCGCCGCGCCGGGATCCCGCACTCCCTGCTGGCCGACAATGCAGCGGCGTCGCTGCTGGCGGCAGGTCAGGTCGACCTCGTGATTACCGGCGCCGACCGGATTGCCGCCGACGGAAGCGTGGCGAACAAGGTTGGCACCTACGGCCTCGCGGTGCTGGCCAGGCACCATGGCGTGCCGTTCGTCGTGGTCGCGCCCGTGTCCACGATCGACTTCCAGACGCCGGACGGGGCCTCGATTACGGTGGAGCACAGGGCCGCGGCTGAGGTCACCACCGTCGCCGGGCAGCTGGTTGCGCCGGCGGGCACTGAGGCCTATAACCCCGCGTTCGACGTGACCCCGGCGGACCTGATTACTGCCATCGTCACGGAACAAGGGGTGATTCAGCCGGTCACGCCAGGTAATCTGCGAGTCCTGGGCCTCGGTGCGGACGCCGTTGCGGGTCCCCGGGCCGCCATCTACGTGGAACGATGAGGGACATGAAGGGTCGCGTGCTGGTCGTCGACGACGACGCCGCTCTCGCCGAGATGCTCGGCATTGTGTTGCGTGGCGAGGGATTCGAGCCCACGTTCGTTGCGGACGGAGACCGCGCAATGGACGCGTTCCGGGACACGAAGCCGGACCTCGTGCTGCTGGACCTGATGCTGCCGGGCATGGACGGCATCGACGTGTGCCGCCAGATCCGGGCTGAGTCGGGCGTGCCGATCGTGATGCTGACGGCCAAGAGCGACACCGTCGACGTGGTACTTGGCCTGGAGTCAGGAGCGGACGACTACATCGTCAAGCCCTTCCAGTCCAAGGTCCTGATCGCCAGGGTCCGGGCACGGCTGCGGCGGACCGACGATCCGGCCCCGGAGACGCTGACCATCGGCGACGTGACGATCGACGTAGCCGGCCACTCGGTCCAGCGGGCCGGCGAGCCGCTCAACCTCACCCCGCTGGAGTTCGACCTCCTGGTCGCCCTCGCCCGCAAGCCGCGGCAGGTGTTCACCAGGGAGGTCCTGCTCGAGCAGGTCTGGGGCTACCGGCACGCGGCCGACACCCGGCTGGTCAACGTGCACGTCCAGCGGCTGCGCGCCAAGATCGAGAAGGACCCGGAGCGACCGGAAATCGTGGTGACCGTCCGGGGCGTTGGCTATAAGGCGGGTCCGGGCTGATCGCGACCTGTCCCGGCCAGTGCGCCAGGCCGGGCGGACCACTCAGCGGGGAAGGGCAGTGAAGGGAGCAGCAGCCACCGTCAGGGCCAGCTATCGCAGCTGGCTGGCACGGCCGCGCTCTGCCACCGTCAGGCGCCTCCGGCGGCGCCTGCGCCAGGTCAGGGACCGTTACCGGCACTCGCTCCAGCTGCGCGTCACCACCGCGACGCTGATCCTGTGCGCGGTCGTCGTGTCCGTCCTCGGCTACATCCTGATGCAGCACCTGGTGGCCGGCATCTACGCGAACATGCAGCAGACGGCCAAGATCATCTCGGACGAGGGCCTGGCGACCGCGGGCAATGCCACCGACTTCAGCGAGCCACCCAATCCCACGTCCCGGCAGGCAATGTGGCATCTGACCCAGAACCTCGCCTCAACCGGCGGGACGCCGTACGCGGTCGAGGTGACGCTGCTGCCGCAGTTCCAGGGACCGCCCGTCTACAGCTCCGGCTATACGGTCGGTTTCTACCGGTCGCGGCCGCAGTTCCCGCAGAAGCTGATCAGCGACGTCTATACCGAGTGGAAGGGCCGCGGGCACGTGGCCCAGCGCCCGGTCAGCCAGTGGGCCAGCATGGCCCTGGCCTCCAGTCCGCGGCCGGTGCCCGGGCTGCTCATCGGGGCGCCGTTCGGCAGCGACTACGAGCTCTACTACTTCTTCCCGCTCGCGGCCGAGCAGCAGACCATCGCCAGCATCCAGCAGAGCCTGCTGGTCGCCGGGATCGCCGTGGTGTTCCTGCTGGCCGCGATCGCCTGGCTGGTGACCAGATGGGTCGTCGTGCCGGTCCGGCTGGCAGCCCAGGGCGCCAGGCGGCTGTCGGCCGGCGAGCTTCACCAGCGCATGGAGGTCCGCGGGTCGGACGAGCTGGCAGCTCTCGCAACCTCGTTCAACGAGATGGCCGCGAGCCTGCAGGAGAAGCTCGAGGAACTCGAGGACCTGTCGCAGGTGCAGCGGCAGTTCGTCTCCGACGTCTCGCATGAGCTCCGCACGCCGCTGACCACGATCAGGATCGCCTCGGACGTCATGTTCGGCGCCAGGGACAGCATGGATCCGGCAGCCGGGCGCTCGGCCGAGCTCATGCAGGGCCAGCTGGAGCGGTTCGAGTCACTCCTCACCGACCTGCTGGAGATCAGCCGGTACGACGCCAATGCGGCGACGCTCGACGCCGAGCCGGTCGACGTGTGCACCATCGTGCTCCAGTCGGCCGACATCGCCCAGCAGCTGGCCGAGCGGCGCGGCACCAGGATCGAGTTCCGCCTCCCGGCCGAGCCGTGCATCGCCGAGGTGGACCGCCGCCGCGTCGAGCGAATCCTGCGCAACCTGCTGCTGAACGCGGTGGAGCACGGCGAGAACAGGGACACCGTGGTCACCGTCGCGATGGACTCGGCGGCCGTCGCCGTGTCGGTCCGCGACTACGGCGTCGGCCTGCGGCCCGGCGAGGAGCAGCTCGTTTTCGACCGGTTCTGGCGCGCTGACCCGGCCAGGGCCAGGACCTCCGGCGGTACCGGCCTTGGCCTGGCGATCGCGCTGGAGGACGCCAGGCTGCACGGTGGCTGGCTCGAGGCGTGGGGCGAGTCAGGGCAGGGCTCGGTGTTCCGCCTGACGCTGCCGCGCGTGGTCGGCGGAGACCTGCACGGCTCGCCGCTGCCGCTGCGGCCGCTGCCGCTCACCGCGGTCGCTGACGGGCTGGCCGCCGGTGACGCTGTTGCAGCGGATGGGACGGCGGCCGGCGCGACTGCGAGCGGGTCGGCTGCGGTCGGCACGGCGGCCGTCGGACCTGATGCGGTCGCAGATACCGCCGAGGCGGCCGATGCCGCCGAGCCTGCCGGTCCTTCCGGTCAGGCGGCGACAAGCGGGGCCGCGAGCCGTGGCTGAGCCAGGCTCGCCCCGCACCACCCGGTGGCTGGCCGCGGTGGCGGCAGTCGCGGCCGCGGGAGTTGTCGCCGGCTGTGCCACGGTGCCGTCAGGCGATCAGCCGCAGCAGATCAGCACGGGCAGCAGCCAGATCCAGGCGTACGTGCAGCCGCTGCCGCCGCCGGGACCAAAGCAGGACTGGACGCCAACTCAGGTCGTTCTCGGATTCCTGCACGCCAGCGCGAGCTACGCCTTCGATCCTGCGGCCGCGCGCCAGTACCTGGCGCCGCCACTCAGCCGGAACTGGAATCCAGGCCCCGTCACCGTGGTGAGCTCGGTCGAGCAGCCGACGCAGCTGCCGTACCACCCGCAGGTGGCCCTGCCCGCTCCGGCCGGCCCGGAAAGGTCCGTCGAGTTCACCGGGCAGCGGCTGGCGACGCTGAGCCAGACCGGGCAGTACCAGTACTCGCCGGGTACGTCCACCTACCAGTTCATCCTGACCCAGGTCCAGGGCGTCTGGCTGATCAGCACCCTGCCGCTGGGCGGGCAGAGCCTGCTGCTCACTCAGTCCGACTTCGAGCAGGTCTTCCAGCCGCGGAACCTGTTTTTCTTCGCGCCGCCGAACTCGTGGGCGGTCAACGGCGAGCTCGTCCCTGACCCGGTCTACGCGCCGCTGCAGAGCGCGGACAGCGCGCTGAACACCAACCTGGCTGCCGGGCTTGTCAGGGGTCTGCTCACCGACCGGGGAAGCTGGCTCAGCGGTGCCACGACGACCGCGTTCCCGCATGGCACGAAACTGCTCGGGATCACCTTCAGCGGGCAGACGGCCATCGTGAACCTCGGCGGAGCGGCTGCGCACACGTCCCCGTCGGCTCACCAGGCCATGCGCGAGCAGCTGCTGGCCACGCTCGGCAGCAAGGCGTACTCCACGCCACTGGCCCACAACGTCGACCTTGAGATCGACGGCAAGATGCAGTTCAGCGGCGGCAACGGCCTGCTCGTGTACGAGGTGCAGAGCGGCTCCCTGGTGTACCAGGCCGGGCCCGGCCAGGTGAACCAGCTCAGCTCGTCCAGAAGCCTGGTAACGCAGGCGCAAGTGGGCGCGGGGCCGATCAGTGCGCTGGCCGCGACACAGGCAACCGCGCAGTCGCCATCGCAGGTCGCGGTCGCCGCAGAGAACGGGGCGGGCTGCACGCTCTACGTGCCCGCGCCCGGCTCCAGCCCGGCGCAGTACCGCAGCTACCCGCTGTCCGCTTCCGGCGGCCCGTGCACGTCCCTGAGCTGGGATGCAAACGGGAACGTCTGGGCCGTGGCGGGCCAGCACATCTGGGTGCTCGGTGCCGGGACCCGGCAGCCGGTCACCGTTAGCGGACCGCAGAACCTGCAGCCGGCCGGCTCGGGCGGAGCGAGCGTGCTGGCCCTCCAGATGGCACCCGACGGCGTCCGGGCCGCCCTGCTGGTCAGGACCGCGGACGGCAACCGGCTGATGCTTGCCGCGGTGACCAGCAGCCACGGCGTCAAGTCGCTCGGAACCGCCGTGACAGTCGGCACGAGCCTGTCCGGCCCGATCGCGCTGAGCTGGTACAGCTCCTATGACCTGCTGGCCCTGACGAGAACGGGAATCTGGGAGGTGCCGCTCACCGGAGGGGCGGCCAAGTCACTCGGGCCCGCGCCGGCCGGGGCGGTCTCGCTGGCCAGTGACGGCTCGTCGCTGGCTGTCGGAACGAGCCACGGCGAGATCCTGATGCCGTCCGATGGCGGCAGCCCGTGGTCCAAGGTCGCAACCGGGTCGATTCCCGCCTACTCCTCGTAAAGAGCGCTTGCCGGCTGGTGCCGTGCCCGAAACGCCGCGGCGGCCCTGTGCCGGCCCTGCGCCGGTGGCGTAATCCGCTGGCGCCCGCGCTGACATTCGGGCGCCATGCGGATACGGTCGTGTCATGGCACCCGTCCGGGTCCGTGGTTGCGCCAGGCTGGCGGCCCTCTCATCAGGGCACTCGGCCTGGCTAGCCGATGCCAGCCGCAGGCAAAGCGGCCCACGTAAGGCGACTTGTCGTCGACCGATCACGGTGCGGCTTAGAAGTAAGTCCTGCCCCTCCGGGGGATCAGATATCGCCCGGATAGGGGAGAAGGGTAGTAGTGGCACAAGCCGCCGCGAACCCCTCAGCAGGCGGATGTGGGGTAGAAGACCAGGTCGGCCGGACGGGTGCCGCTCATTACCCCGGACGAGAAGGGAGTTCCTTAGTGGAAGTCATCTTCGTGGCCCTGCATACGGACGTGCAGGAGAGGTTCCGGAAGCACGCTACGGCGAAGCTCGCCAGGATCGAGAAGCTGGAGAGCAGGGCGATCAGGATTGACGTCCAGGTCTCAGCCGAGCGCAACCCGCGCCAGTCAGGGACCAGGGAGCAGGTCGAGCTGACCGTGGTCTCCCGCGGCCCTGCCATCCGGGCCGAGGCGGCTGCCGAGGACCGGTTCGCGGCCCTGGACATCGCGCTCGCCAAGCTGGAATCGCGGCTCCGGCGCTCCTGCGACCGGCGCAAGGGACGCCACGGTTCGCACGCAGCCGTCCGGCTCAGTAGCGTGCCCGAAGCTGACCTGGCGTCTGATGCCGAACTGCCGGCTCTCAGACTCGGGGCCGGCGGCGGGCTGCTGGCCGGAAAGGGTGCCGCCGAGGCGATGGCGAAGATGGCTGCTGCTGCCGACGAGGCCGAGGCCGCGCCGCCTGAGGCGGACCCGGAGGACCTCGTCGAGATCGACATGGAGGGCGACGGCCCGCTGGTCGTCCGCGAGAAGTTCCACGCGGCCACCGCGATGAGCATTGACCAGGCTCTGTTCGAGATGGAGCTGGTCGGCCATGACTTCTTCCTGTTCGTGGACGCAGCGTCCGGCCTGCCGAGCGTGGTGTACCGGCGGCGCGGCTACCAGTACGGGGTGATCAGGCTCGTCGGCGAGCAGGCCCAGATCCCGGCGGCCGAGGCCGGCGGTCAGCCGGCGCCAGGGCGAGCGCAGGCCAACGGCCATGCCGTTGCCCGGCCAGCTGGTCAGGCTGACAGCAGGACCGCTCCGCCGGCACGCCCGCCCTCGCGCGAGCAGGCTGGCATGACCGCCCGCTAGCCGGGCACTACCTGCCGCATGGCCGCCGGGATGGCCACTGGCTGTCCGAGCCCGCACCCGCCGCCACGCCGGGCCGGGTGCGGGCTTGCAACGGCGGCCGGAGTCGGGAAGAGTTCGGGCACGGGCATCGCGGGGGTCAGGGTCTGGGCGGGGCCGGGCGTGAGCAGCTAGCTCGGTCGCTAAGGAGGAAGATCATGGGCCGCAGTCCCGGCGTGAGCCCGCAAGCACCCGACAGCCATGCGGGCTCCGGCAGGACCGGCGCTGACAAGACCCCGACTTCAGGCGGGAACGAGGCTGCCGCCCCGGCTGCCGCCCGCGAGGACACGGCGGAGCCCATTCGCACCCTGATCGTGGATGATCACGCGCTGTTCCGCCGGGGACTGGAAATGGTGCTCGACTCCGAGCCCGACATCACGCTGGTAGGCGAGGCCAGCGATGGCGAGGAGGCGGTCAGCAAGGCCGGCGAGTCGCTCCCTGACGTCATTCTGATGGATATCCGCATGCCGCGAAGCAGCGGGATCGAGGCCTGCCGGGCGCTGAAGGACATCGCGCCGAGCGCCAAGATCGTGATGCTGACGATCAGCGACGAGGAAGAGGACCTGTTCGAGGCCATCAGGGCCGGGGCCAGTGGCTACCTGCTGAAGGACATCCCGCTGGACGAGGTCGCTGACACCGTTCGCGCGGTATACGGCGGCCAGTCGCTCATCAACCCGTCGATGGCGGGCAAGCTGCTCACCGAGTTCGCCGCCCTCGCGCGGCGCGACGAGGAGGAACCGCCGCAGCAGGTCCCGGCGCCGCGGCTCACCGATCGCGAGATTCAGGTCCTGCGCCTCGTTGCCAGGGGGATGAACAACCGGGATATCGCCAAGGAGCTGTTCATCTCCGAGAACACGGTCAAGAACCACGTCCGCAACATCCTGGAGAAGCTGCAGATCCACTCCCGGATGGAGGCCGTCATGGTGGCCGTCCGGGAGAAGCTGATCGAGTTCGGCTGACCGCCGCGCCCGATCGTGTCCGTGCGCGCTGGCTATCGCTATGGCGGCAGCTAACGAACACGGACGCTGGCCCTGTGCCCGACAAAACGCCCAAATCCGGCGGGCGCCGGGAAGCACTGGGCGCCGGGAAGGAGCAGCCTCGCTCAGAAGCCGAGCGCCGTCAGCGCGTCCTGCAGCCGCTGCTCGAGCTGCGGCGGCTCGACCTGCTGGAGCTTGACGCTGTCGCAGCCAACCCAGGACGCGGCCTCGGCCAGTGCCTGCGCCATCGGCTCGGCCGCGGCCGGCTTGTCGAGGGTGAGCTTGCGCGCGATGAGCGTGCTGCCGCCCCTGGCCGGGTCAACCCGGCCCACGAGCTGCCCGCCCGCCAGCAGCGGCATCGTGAAGTACCCGTGGACTCGCTTCGGCTGCGGGACGTAGGCCTCCAGGCTGTGCTCGAAGCCGAACACCCGAAGCGTCCGCTTCCGATCCCAGATCAGCGAGTCGAATGGCGACAGCAGCGTCGTGCGGTGCCGCCCGCGCCTGGCCGCGGCGTCCGGGAGCTCGGGGTCGAGCCAGGCGCGGACCGCGGGCCCGCGGCGGCCGGCGGCGATCTCCACCGGCACGAGCCCGGCAGCGGCGGCTGATCCGGCCGCGGACAGGGCCCGGCCGTCCTGGCGGATCCCCGCTCCGCCGTAGCGCAGGCGCTGGTAGTCGGCGAGGTCGGCCTGGGTGACCACGCCCAGGGCCCGGCCCGCGACGGCGGCCAGCCTGGTGACGCACTCCTCGTCGGTGAGCGAGAGGCTCAGCAGCTCAGCCGGGAGGACCCGCTCGGGCAGGTCGTACACCCGGCGCCAGCCCGTCCGGCGCGCGCAGATGACGTCTCCGGTGTCGAGCAGCCATTCGACGGCGATCTTGGTGTCCGACCAGTCCCACCACGGGCCGCCGTTCTTCGCCCCGCCGAGCTCGGTGGCGGTCAGCGGACCCTCGGCCCTGATCCGGGCCAGCACCTGCTCGCAGACCTCGGGGTGGCTCTGATGCCAGCGCCGCCCGCGCTCGCGGAAGGCCCGGCGGCGGAAGGCGTAATACGGCCACTCCTCCAGCGGCAGCACGCAGGCAGCATGCGACCAGTACTCGAAGGCGGCCGGCCGCCGCGCATGCCAGTAGGCCTGCTCCACCTTGCGCCGCCCGACGGGGCCGAGGCGCGCGTAGGCCACGAGCTCGTGTGACCGGGCCAGCACGCTGATGGTGTCCAGCTGGATGCCGCCGAGGCGGCGGAGGACGGCGGGCACGCCGCCGCGCCGCGCGCTGGCGCCGATGAAGCCCTGGGCGTACAGCGTGATCGTGCGTGCCTCGTCCTGGCTCAGGGTGAGCTCAGGAGCCGGCAACGGGGGTCGGGCCACGAGTCGGAGAGTACCGGGAGGTACCGACAGCGAGCCAGGGCTCACACCGGGGCGGACTCAGCGATTCGGCTTAATACCAGTCGTCGAAGATGCTGGTGCCGAGCGCGAGCAGCAGCCCGACGGCGGCGAGCCCGAGCGATGCCCAGAACAGCCACCAGGTCGGCCCGAATACCAGGGCAAGGCCGCCGATGAGGAAGGCGGCCATGATGATCGAGACGGCTACCCAGGAGACGGCCCGGCCGTGAAAGGAGGGAAAGGAAACCGGGGTCCCCGGCACCTGCGAGACGAAGGGGGCAACCTCGCCGCCCGGGCCTCCCGCCGAGCCCATCGCTGCCGCGCCTGACCCGGCGCCGGCCACTGATCCGCTCGCAGTGGCAGGCCCGACCTGATTCGCCATGCGCGCTGCTCCTCTCCTACCGCCTGTCGTTGTCACTATCATTGTGGTCAGGGACCCGTCATGGCGCGCACTCGGCCCCATAGGTGAGTGTGCCGCAAGAGTTGCTCCCGCGCTGACTCGGCTTAAGCCAGCTATGTCGCCTACCATGACGAGAGGCAGGAACACTGGCCATTGCCGCGCCGTTTAACTGCCGTGGGAGTGCCTGAAGGCCGTTCGCTAACCTGCTGAGTCGCAGCTAGGGGGCGGTTTCGCCAGGAATGGCCCAGCCGAGGGTACCGATCAGGAAGATCCGCAGGGAGCGCGACGACACAGTGCCAGCCATCATCGATAACATCCTTCGCGCTGGCGAGGGAAAGACGCTGCGCAAGCTCAGGGCGGTCGTCACCCAGGTCAACTCGATCGAGGACGACTTCAAGGCACTGAGCGACGCCGAGCTCCGGGCGATGACTGATGAGCTCAGGCAGCGCCACGCTGACGGCGAGTCCCTGGATGACCTGCTGCCCGAGGCTTTTGCCACCGTTCGCGAGGCCGCGAGCCGGGTGCTTGGCCAGCGGCATTTCGACGTGCAGCTCATGGGCGGCGCCGCGCTGCACCTGGGCAACATCGCCGAGATGAAGACCGGCGAGGGCAAGACGATCACCGCTGTGCTGCCTTCCTACCTCAACGCGCTGACCGGACGGGGCGTCCACGTCGTCACCGTCAACGACTACCTGGCCAGGTACCAGTCCGAGTGGATGGGCCGGGTGCACAGGTTCCTCGGCCTGGAAGTCGGCGTCATCCTGGCGAACATGGAGCCGGACGAGCGCCGCAGGCAGTACGCGGCCGATGTGACCTACGGCACCAACAACGAGTTCGGCTTCGACTACCTGCGCGACAACATGGCCTGGAGCCTGGAGGACTGCGTCCAGCGCGGCCACTACTTCGCGATCGTCGACGAGGTGGACTCCATCCTCATCGACGAGGCGCGGACCCCGCTGATCATCAGCGGCCCGGTCGACCAGAACAGCATCTGGTACCAGGAGTTCGCCAAGATCGCGCCGCGGCTGCGCCGGGGCGAGGACGGCGAGGGCGACTACGAGGTCGACGAGAAGAAGCGCACGGTCGGCATCATGGAGGCGGGCGTCGAGAAGGTCGAGGACTGGCTCGGCATCGACAACCTGTACGAGAGCGTCAACACGCCGCTGATCAGCTTCCTGAACAACGCGATCAAGGCGAAGGAGCTCTACACCAAGGACAAGGACTACGTCGTGATGAACGGCGAGGTCCTGATCGTGGACGAGTTCACCGGCCGCATCCTGCATGGCCGGCGCTGGAGCGAGGGCATGCACCAGGCCGTCGAGGCCAAGGAGGGCGTGGAGATCAAGGACGAGAACCAGACGCTCGCCACGATCACCCTCCAGAACTACTTCCGGCTCTACGAGAAGCTCTCGGGCATGACCGGAACCGCCATCACCGAGGCGAATGAGTTCCACCAGACCTACACCCTCGGCGTGGTGCCGATCCCGACCAACATGCCGATGATCAGGGGCGACCAGCCCGACCTCGTCTACCAGACCGAGGAAGCCAAGTACGACGCGCTGGTCGATGACATCGTCGAGCGGCACACCAACGGCCAGCCGGTCCTGGTCGGCACGACCAGCGTGGAGAAGTCCGAGCGCGTCTCCCGGCAGCTCAAGCGCAAGGGCGTGCCGCACGAGGTGCTGAACGCCAAGTACCACGAGCAGGAAGCCGCGATCGTCGCCAAGGCCGGCCACAAGGGCGCGGTCACCGTCGCCACGAACATGGCCGGCCGCGGCACCGACATCATGCTGGGCGGGAACCCGGAGTTCCTTGCCGACCTGCAGCTGCACCAGCGCGGCCTGTCACCGGTGGAGACGCCCGAGGACTACGAGGCGGCGTGGCCGGAGGCGGTAGAGAAGTGCCGCAAGGCCGTGGCCGAGGAGCATCAGGAAGTCGTGGCCGTCGGCGGCCTGTACGTGCTCGGCACCGAGCGGCACGAGTCCCGGCGCATCGACAACCAGCTGCGCGGCCGGTCCGGCCGTCAGGGTGACCCCGGTGAGTCGCGGTTCTACCTGTCGCTCGAGGACGAGCTGATGGTCAGGTTCAACGGCGACAAGATCGCGCACCTGATGCAGCTGATGAAGACACCGCCGGATATGCCGCTGGAGTCCAAGCCGGTCAGCCGGGCGATTCGCTCCGCGCAGTCCAACGTCGAGTCGCTGAACTTCGAGATCCGCAAGGACGTCCTGAAGTACGACGACGTCATGAACCGGCAGCGCAAGGTCGTGTACGAGGAGCGGCGCAGCGTGCTGGAAGGCGCCGACCTGGAGCCGCAGATCAGCGGCATGCTCGATGACGTCATCGACGACTACGTGACGGCGGCCACGGCCGAGGGCTTCCCCGAGGAGTGGGACCTGGACAAGCTCTGGCGCGCCTTCAGGCAGCTGTACCCGCAGGTCGGCGTCACCGTGAACGACGTGATCGAGGAGGCGGGCGGCGACCGGTCGCACCTGACCGGCGAGATCATCGCCGAGATGGTGAAGGCCGACGCGCACGCCGCCTACGCCCGCCGGGAGGAGGAGCTGACTCCTGAGTTCATGCGCGAGGTGGAGCGTCGCGTGGTGCTCTCCGTGCTGGACCGCAAGTGGCGCGAGCACCTGTACGAGATGGACTACCTGCGCGAGGGCGTCAGCCTGCGCGGCTACGGCCAGCGCGACCCGCTGATCGAGTACCAGCGTGAGGGCTACGACATGTTCACCACGATGATGGAGGGCATCAAGGAAGAGACCGTCATCAACATGTTCAACCTGCAGGTGCAGAAGCAGGTTGACCCGATCGTGTATGAGGACGGCACGGAAGGCCCGGTTCCGACCGGCCCGGTGATCAGCCTGCCCGCGCCACAGTCCGCCGCTGAGCCGCCGGTGGCAGCGGCGCCCGCCGTGGCGCAGCGACCGCCGGCCGCAGCGCAGCGGCAGCCTGCCAGGCACCGGCAGACGGCCCGCCAGCAGCCAGCCGCGCAGGCCGCGGAGACCGAGGAAGCTGGCCTGCCCGCGGGACTCGCCCGCGGTCTGGCTCGCCCGCAGCGCAGCGGGAACCTCAGTTACAGCGCTCCGAGCGAGGATGCGTCGGGCACGGCTCAGCACACGACCGGCTCCGCCAGCAGCACGAGCTATGCCAACGTCGGCCGCAACGCTCCCTGCCCCTGCGGCTCTGGCAGGAAGTTCAAGCAGTGCCACGGGGACCCGCGCAACCGCTAAAACCTTCAGGCCGGGAACGGGCTCGCCGCGGGCCAGTCACTTCCTCCCGGCCGCGGCCCGGGGGTCATGGGTGCCTGCCTGCTGTCGCTATCGGCACATCAGCTCGGCACCCATGACCCGGTGACCGCTTGTCAGGCCGACTCGATGGCCGTGCAGCACCACCTGCTGCCACGCTGCCGGTACGGCCTTGGCGCCTCGCGTTCCAGCCGGACCGCGAGCACGCGGACCCGCGGCCCGAAGCCGACCACCGCCGTCATCTCGAGTACGCCGGCCGCGGGTGCCGAGGTCATGACCCGGCGCAGCTTGGGCCGCTGGTCAGTGGCCAGCATCGGGCCGAGCTGGCGGATTCGCCTGCGGGTCTGCTCGGTCGTCCACGGCGTCAGCTGCTGGGCTGGCCGCGACCCGGCCAGCGTCTCGGCGAGAACCTGCGCGAACTGGCTGGGCCAGCCGCCGCCCTCACCCGGCCCGCGCTCGCCTGAGCCGCCCTGACCGCCTGGCTCGCCGCGGTCAGGGGGCTCGCCGCGGTCAGGTGGCTGGCCGCCTGGCTCGCCGCTGTCCTGGGGCTCGCCGCGGTCCTGGGGCTGGTCGAGGTCCTCGGGCTCGCCGCCGTCAGGGGGGTGGCCGGGGTCCTGACGCGCAGGCGGGTCATGATCGCCGGAGTGCACCGGTCTGGTCCGGTCTGCGCCGTCTGGCCGCTCCTGGCCGCCGGGATCGGCGGCCGATCCGGTGGCTGCGGTAGCGCATATCACCTCGTTCCCGGTATGAAGGTCTCTGTTGATGCCGGCCTCGTCGTCGTAGGGCGGGGCCGGATCCGGTACCACCAGCCGCCGGACAGCGACCGCATCGGGCAGCGGCGCTGGCCGCCGGGGCGGGCGAAGGCGGGGCGGGAGCATGGGCATGGCATCGGGCCTGGCAGGGATCTCTGGATCCGGCCGGGCTAAGCGCGGGGGCGGGGTCTGCTGCATGACTCAGAGTTGTACTCGCCGCCGGTGACATTTCCGGCGCGGAATGCCGCAGCGCCCGCACTGGTTCAACCCCCTGTAGTTACGAAGCAACCACCAGGAGACCCACCGTGTCGTCACTGCCACCACTGGTCGAGCCGGCCGCTGAGCTGACCCTCGACGAGGTGAAGCGCTACTCCCGTCACCTGATCATCCCTGAGGTAGGGATGACCGGGCAGAAGCGGCTGAAGAACGCCCGGGTGCTGTGCGTCGGTGCCGGCGGCCTGGGCTCGCCTGCCCTGCTCTACCTGGCGGCCGCGGGAGTGGGCACGCTCGGCGTCATCGACTTCGACGTGGTCGACGAGTCGAACCTGCAGCGCCAGATCATCCACGGCCAGTCCGACATCGGCAGGCTCAAGGCCGAGTCGGCCAGAGACAGCATCGCCGAGACCAATCCGTACGTGAACGTGCAGGTGCACACCGATGCCCTGACGAACGACAACGTCATGGAGATCTTCTCCGGCTACGACCTCATCGTGGACGGAACGGACAATTTCGCCACCCGGTACATGGTTAACGACGCCTGCGTGCTGCTGGGCAAGCCGTACGTGTGGGGCTCGATCTTCCGGTTCGACGGCCAGGCCAGCGTGTTCTGGGCCGAGTACGGCCCGTGCTACCGCTGCCTGTACCCGGACCCCCCGCCGCCGGGCATGGTCCCGTCCTGCGCCGAGGGCGGCGTCCTCGGAGTGCTGTGCGCGTCCATCGGCTCGATTCAGGTGACCGAGGCGATCAAGCTGCTGACCGGAGTCGGCGAGTCGCTGGCCGGTCGCCTGATGATCTACGACGCCCTGGAGATGAGCTACCGCACGGTGCGGGTGCGCAAGGACCCCGAGTGCGCGATCTGCGGCAAGAACCCGACGATCACCAGCCTGATCGACTACGACGCGTTCTGCGGCGCGGTCTCGGAGGACGCCGCCGACGCTGCCGCCGGCTCGACCATCACCGCGACCGACCTCAAGGACATGCTGGACCGCGGCGACAACATCTTCCTCGTCGATGTCCGCGAGCCGAACGAGTATGAGATCGTCTCGATTCCGGGTGCCACCCTGATCCCCAAGGACCAGTTCCTGACCGGGGCGGCGCTGGAGAAGCTGCCCCAGGACAAGCGCATCGTCTTGCACTGCAAGAGCGGCGCGCGCAGCGCGGAAGCCCTGGCCGTGGTCAAGAACGCCGGCTTCTCCGATGCGGTGCACGTCGGCGGCGGCGTACTGGCCTGGGTGAGCCAGGTCGACCCGAGTCTGGCGACCTACTAACCAGCACGCGGCCTGCCCGGCCGGGCAAGGCCGTAAAATCCGGGTGTGATGTGGCAGCCGGAGCCGGAGCAGAGCCGTCCGGGCGGCTCCGGCGACGACGGGCGGCTGCCTCCGGCCGGCCCTCCGGCTAGGCCGCCGGCGCGGCGGCGCAGCGGGCTGAAAGCCGCGGTGTTCAGCGTCCTGCTGGCGGCCGGCCTCGCCGGTCTCGCGGTCGCCGCGGTCGGCATTGCTCATCAGCTGCTGCCACGGCGGTTCTCGGCCGCGCAGCGGACTGCCATCTCGGCCTGGGAGCTGCAGAGCCGGTGGCGCGCGCTGGCTGCGGGCACGATCTTTCCCGGCTCGGTCTCCTACCAGCTGCCTGCCAGCGCGCTCAACGGGACCAGCGGGCTTGAGCTGCGCGCCGACCGCCTCGGGATCAGCCCGATGGCGGCGTGCTCCGCGGCCGTGTCCGGCACTACCAGCCGGATCCTGCGCGAGTATCACTGCTCGGCTGCGATGCGGGCCACCTATGTCGACTCCTCCGGCGGCATGGTGGCGACCGTTGTCGTGGCCGTCCTGCCCAGCGCAGCGGCTGCCCGCACGGTGGTCGAGGCGCTGACCGGAACGGGTACCAGCCACCAGGCGATGGTCCGGGCACTGGCCATTCCCGGTACGCCGTCGGCTGCGTTCGCTGACGCGGACCGGCAGCTGTCGGACGCGGCTGACGCGGGGCCGTACGTGATCATGTCGACAGCAGGATTCTCCGACGGGCGCCGCCGGGTGCATATCTCCGCTGATCACTACCTCGACAGCGAGCTGACCAGCCTGACCGGGGGCCTGATCCACTCGGCGGGGCAGGCCCTGGGCAGGCCGCCGCCCGTTCCCGCCTGTCCCGGAGCACCCGGATGCTGAGCCCGGCTGGCTGGCGCGCCACGTCGGCGCGGCCCAGGCCGGCGCGGCTCTGGCGCCGCCGCGCGATGGCTCTGGCGGCCGCAGCCGTCGCGTGGGTTCCGGCCGTGGCGCTCGTGCCGGCACCCGCGGCGCGGGCCGACATCGTGCGGAACACCGAGCAGTGGGTCCTGGACGAGCTGAACGTGCAGCCGGCCTGGGCGATCACGCGGGGCAGCGGCGTCACGGTGGCGGTCATCGACAGCGGCGTCGATCCCTCGATTGCCGACCTGGCGGGCAGCGTGAGCACCGGGCCGAACTTCAGCGGCGTGAGCACTCCGGAGTCCAACCCGAACTGGGGAGTGCACGGTACCTGGATGGCGTCCCTGATCGCCGGTCACGGGCATGACGGCGGGAGCAGCGGCATCATCGGCATGGCGCCCGCGTCCAGGGTGCTGTCGATCCGGGTGATCACCGATCCGAACGACCCGAACTACTCCGCCTACCAGCGCGAGTCAGCGACCCTCGGGCAGAATGAGCTGGCCCGGGCGATCACGTACGCCGTGAGCCATCACGTCCAGGTCATCAGCATGTCCCTCGGCTACAACCTGCCGAGCCTGGCCGTGCGGTCGGCGCTGCAGGATGCCTACGAGCACAACGTGGTCGTCGTGGCATCGGCAGGCAACTCCGGCACGGCGGCGGGCGCGGCAGGCACCGCGCCCGCGCCGTACTCGTTCCCGGCGAACTACCCGGGCGTGCTGGCTGTCGCCGCGGTCAACAGCAGCGGGCAGGTCGCGGGCTTCTCCAGCGAGAACCTGTCGGTGCAGGTTGCCGCGCCAGGAGACGAGGTCCCGGCGGCCGGCCGCGGCAATCAGTACTGGTACGTCAGCGGCACCAGCCCGGCGTGCGCACTGACCGCCGGAGTCGTGGCGCTCATCAAGGCCCGGTACCCGCAGCTGACCGATACGCAGGTCATCACCGCGATCACCGGCAGCACGACACCCGGCACCAGGCCGCCGGGCGGCTACGACGACCAGATCGGCTTCGGCGTGGTGAATGCTGCCGCGGCCCTGACCGCAGCGGGGAAGCTGGCGACTGCCGGCCCGGCTCCGGCCGGGATGCCGGTCGCGGCCCATTTTGGCGGCGGTCGGGCAGCGATCGCGGCACCGCCGGTGGCACCGCGGGGCCCGGCCGGGCTGGCGCTGTACTGCCTGCTCGCAGTCGCCTGTCTCGCAGTCGTCGCGCTGGCCACCGGCAGGCTGCTGGCGCTGCGCGACGCGCGGTCCGGCGCCCGGTACGACGAGGCGCTCGCAGGCGGCCCGGAGCCGGATGCCGCACCCGGCGCGGGCAGTTTCCTGCCTGCTCCGCCCGCCGGGCGGGATGACGGGGCGCCGGGCGCGCGGCACGCGGCACCGCGGACCAGGGGCGGTCACGACGGGACAGCGTCCTCGTGACAAGCGCCGGCGAGGATCTCGGCGACTTCGCGAGCCGGGTCCTGGACGTCGTCGACTCGATCCCGCCCGGCATGGTCATGTCCTACGGCGACGTCGCCGAGTATCTCGGCCAGGGCGGACCGCGGCAGGTGGGCCGCGTGATGGCGCTGTGGGGCGGCGGGGTCGCCTGGTGGCGCGTCGTCCACGCCGACGGATCACTGCTGGCCGGCCACGAGCGAGCAGCACTCGCCAGGTATGACGCGGAGAACACGCCGCTGCGGCGGCCGCCCGGCGGCACTCCGCGCATCGATATGAGACGCGCCCGCAGGCGCGGCTAGCCGCGTATTGCCGCTGACTGTCGGCGGCGTCTGCTGGAATGCAAGGCGAGATGGAAACGACGTCGCCCGCTTACCGCCTTGTCCGGCAGCCCGGCCCTGCCGCGGCAGCACCGCGCCTGGATGACGCCCAGCGGCGAGTGGTGGAGCATGCGGGCGGCCCGCTGCTGGTGCTGGCCGGGCCTGGTACCGGCAAGACGACCACCATCGCGGAAGCAGTCGTGGACCGCGTCGCACGGCGCGGACTTGACCCCTCGCGCGTGCTCGTCCTGACCTTCAGCCGTAAGGCCGCGGCCGAGCTCCGCGAGCGGATCACCGTCCGGCTGGACCGCACGGTGCGCCAGCCCCTGGCAATGACGTTCCACAGCTACGCTTACGCGCTCGTCCGGCGCGAGTACGCGCTGGCCGGGGAGCAGCCGCCGATCCTGCTGCCGGGACCCGAGCAGCTGCTTGAGGTGCGCAGGCTGCTGCGCGGTGAGGCAAGCGACGGCGCCGCGGCCTGGCCGGAGCGGCTCCGGCCTGCAGTCGGGACTCAGGGGTTTGCCGCCGAGCTGCGCGACTTCCTGCTGCGCGCGGCCGAGCGCGGGCTGGACGGCAGCGGCCTGGCAGCACTCGGCCGGATGCACGGACGGGACGACTGGGTTGCTGCGGGGCGGTTCCTCGACTCCTACGCGGCCAGGTTCGACCTCGCCCCGGTGCCCGCGTACGACTACGCCGAGATTGTCAGGATTGCCGGCGCTCTGCTGCGCCGGGGTGCGGTCCGTGCGCGCGAGCGCGAGGCCTACGACGTGGTGCTCGTCGACGAGTACCAGGACACCGACCCGGCGCAGGAGGAGCTGCTCGTGCAGCTCGCCGGCGATGGCCGCGAGCTGATTGCCGTCGGCGACCCGGACCAGTCCATCTACGCCTTCCGGGGCGCGGACGTGGACGCGATCCGCCGGTTCGGTGACCGCTTCAGATCGCCGGCCGGCCAGCCTGCGGACGTTGTCGCGCTGCAGACCTGCCGCCGCAGCGGCCCGGTCCTGCTGGAGGCATCGCGGCGGGTGGCCGCCCGGCTGCCGGTCGCGCTCGGCCGTCAGGACGCGGCGGCCAGCCGGGCCCACCGCCAGCTCGCTCCGCTGCCGGAGGCTGAGCCCGGACACGTCCAGATCATCACCGCAGCCAGCGCCAGCCAGGAGGCGGCACTCATCGCCGACACCCTGCGTCGCGCGCACCTGATTGACGGCATCGGCTGGTCCGCCATGGCGGTACTGGTCAGGTCAGCGGTCCGGCAGGCTCCGCTGCTGCAGCGCGCGCTCAGCGCGGCCGGCGTGCCCGTCAGCGTGGCCGGCGACGAGCTGCCGCTCACCGTCGAGCCCGGCAGCAGGCCGCTGCTGCGGCTCGTCAGCTGCGCGCTCCGGCCCGAGACGCTGGACGAGCAGGCAGCAGCCGAGTTGCTGACCGGACCGCTGGGAGGCACCGACGCGCTGGGCCTGCGGCGGCTGCGGCGAGGCCTGCAGGCTGCGGCGAGGGCCGCCGGGCAGCCGCCGCCGGCCGAGCCGCTCGCCGCGGCACTGCGCGACCCGCGCGAGCTTGTGCAGGCCGGCTGGCCAGCTATCGATGAAGCTGAGCCGGCCGGACCCGCCGCGGCGGTCCCGGAGGTGGCCTCGGCGCGACGGGTAGCGGCACTGCTGGAGGTCGCCCGGCAGGCAGACCAGGCCGGGAGGACGCCCCACGAGGTGCTGTGGGATGTCTGGGATGCGTCTGGTCTTGCCGGGCAGTGGCAGGCTGCCAGCGCGGCTGGCGGCGCACGGGGGGCGCTGGCTGACGCGGACCTGGACGCGGTTGTCGCGCTGTTCGACGTCGCGGCGAGATTCACGGCCCGGCTTCCGCACGGTTCTGCGCAGCTGTTCATCGACAGCCTGACCGGTCAGGAGATCGCCGGCGACTCGCTGGCCGAGCGGGCCCCGCACACGGACGCAGTTTCCGTGCTGACGGCGCATCGGGCGAAGGGCCTGGAGTGGGAGCTGGTCGTCGTGGCAGGCGTACAGGAGGGCAGCTGGCCGGATCTGCG
>Ga0302324_100006093_pt1 | contig 26153 bp, 27 predicted proteins | sample Palsa_T0_1_FD_201949 | JGI IMG/M metagenome (GOLD analysis project Ga0302324, IMG submission 201949) | Peat permafrost microbial communities from Stordalen Mire near Abisko, Sweden - Palsa_T0_1 | ecosystem: Environmental > Terrestrial > Soil > Palsa > Peat permafrost | place: Sweden: Abisko... | reverse complement strand
CGGATGACGCGCTCCTGCATCTCGAACATCTGGCCCGGAGCCGTCAGCTGGGCGTCCGCCTCGCCGATGGTCAATGTAGGCGCGTCGCTCACTCGCCCTCCTCCCGAGCCGGGGTCGGGGTCGGGGTGAAGATGGCGGTGCGGTAGAAGGCGAGCTCGGCCACGCTCTCGCGGATGTCCTGCAGGGCGCGGTGCCCTCCCTTCTTCTCCGGCGCGGTCCGGTAGACCTCGGGGTGCCAGCGCCGACACAGCTCCTTGACCGTCGAGACGTCGACCGACCGGTAGTGCAGGTAGTCCTCAATCTCTGGAAGTTGCGTCGCCAGGAATCGCCGGTCGGTCCCGATCGAGTTGCCGGCCAGGGGGACCGTGCGAGGCTCGGGGATGTGGGTCTTGAGGAATTCGAGTGTCTGCGCCCCGGCCTGCTCCAGGGTCAGGGTCGATGCGGTGATCGCCGGGAGGAGACCCGATCGGGTGTGCATCGTGGTGACGAACTCGTCCATCTGGGACAACTGCTCGGGGCTGGCGTGCACGACGAGATCGGGGCCCTCGGCCATGATCTCGAGGTCGTCGTCGGTGATCAGGGTGGCGATCTCCACGATGACGTGGCGGGAAGGGTCGAGTCCGGTCATCTCCAAATCGATCCAGGCCAGCATGGGCGGGCATGCTACCGGTCCTGCCCCGGCGGTGGTGATCTTCTTGTAGTGTCCGGCGATGCTGCGCGTGCCCCTGCATCAGCTCGATGCGGCGCTGGCGGTCCCCGCCTACGCCCGCCTCGGCGATGCCGGCGCCGACCTGGTGGCACGCCAGGACGCGCTCTTGGCGGCCCGCGGGGGCCGGGCGCTGATCCCGACTGGTGTCGCCGTGGCCATTCCGGTGGGGTTCGCCGGATTGGTGCTGCCCCGGAGCGGTCTGGCGCTCCGTCACGGCGTCACCTGTCTCAACGCGCCGGGGCTGATCGATGCCGGCTACCGGGGAGAGCTCCAGGTCATCCTGGTCAATCACGACCCTTTGCAGGACTATGCCGTGAGCCGGGGGGACCGGATCGCCCAGTTGGTCATCGTTCGAGTCGAGGAGGCGGAGTTCGACCTTGTGGCGCTCGATGGCCTGGGTGAGGCGACCCGCGGAAGCGGCGGCTTCGGCCATACGGGGACCTGAAGTGGAGGACGTGGTGGTAGGGAGGACGTGGTGGTAGAGAGCGCGGGGGAGTGGTGATGGAGCCGCTGGACGGATTGGATGCCGCGTTCCTGTCGCTCGAAACCCCGACCACCCCGCTGCATGTCGGAGTGGTCATGGTCCTCGACGCCCCCGAGGGCACTCGATCCCTCTTCTCGCCCTCCACCCGATACGCCCAGATCCGGCGCGTCATCGCCCAGCGGCTGCAGGTGGTCCCACAGTTTCGACAGCGGGCGCTGCGGGTGCCTCTCGGGTTGCATCACCCGGTGTGGGTCGACGACCCGGACTTCGAGTTGGATGACCACCTCTCCCGCGCCAGCTTGCCGACACCGGGCAACAGGGAAGAGCTCGACGCCTTCGTGGCTGGCGCCATGAGCCGCCCGCTCGATCCCGACCGACCGCTGTGGGAGATGTACGTCGTCGAAGGCCTGGCCGGCGGTCGCACGGCGCTCATCGCCAAGGTGCACCATGCGATCCTCGACGGAGTCAGTGGTGCCTCGACGTTGGCGGCCTTCCTCGATCTCAACCCACGGGAGCGGGTAGTGGCCCTGCCCCATGGGACATGGGATCCCGAACCGATGCCGAGCGGCGTGCGGCTGCTGCGGTACGCGGCGTCGGCCATTTCGCATCATCCGGCTCGGGTGGTGAGCGCCATCAACGCGGGCGTCGAGGCCCTGGCCGATCTGGGCATGCACAACCGCGAGTTGCTGAACCGTGCTCAGTCGCCACCACCGGCTTTCTTCTCCGCACCGCAGACTTCACTGAACGGCACCGTCTCCAACCGCAAGCGGTTCTCGTCTCTGTCGGTCTCCCTCAACGACGCCAAGCTCGTCCGTCGCGCCTTCGGGTGCACGGTGAACGACGTGATCCTCGCCGTCCTGGCCGGCGGGTTGCGGCGCGTGATCGGGGAGCGCGGGGAGGAGTTGGCACGCCCACTGGTGGCAATGGTGCCGGTCTCCACGCGGGGCGTCGGCGACGGCCCCGCGCTGGGCAACCAGATCTCCGGAATGCTGGTCTCGCTGGCCACCGATGTGGACGATCCTGTGCAGCGGCTCCGTGCCATCGCCGCAGCGACGCGGGTGGCCAAGGAACAGGAACAGCTTCACCGGGGACGGCTGCTCGGGGACCTGGCCCAGATCGCCGCTCCCGGCTTGGTCTCGCGGCTCGCTCGTGCCGTTGCCGGGACCAAGCTGTTCGACCGGGTGCGCCCCCCGTTCAACGTGACGGTGTCGGGACTGAAGGGCCCGGACTTCCCCCTCTTCTGTGCGGGGAGCCGCGTCGTCGCCATGTACCCGGTGGGCCCGATCGCCGAGGGCGTGGGACTGAACGTCACCGTTCTTTCGTATCTCGACCAGCTCCATTTCGGGCTGCTCGCCTGTCGAAAGCTCCTTCCCGAGCTGGAGGTCCTTTCCTCCGCGGTGGATGACGCACTGGGAGAGCTCGCCGGCTGCGCGCTCGAAGCACGGGGCGCGGCGGGGTAACGTCGAGCCGGTGTCTCCATGAAGATTGCCATCACGGGATCGAAGGGCCTGATCGGGTCGGCACTGGTGCCGCACCTTCGGTCCGAGGGGCACGAGGTTGTTCGCGTCGTGCGCGGCGAACCTGACACCGGCGACGTCCTGTGGAACCCAGGGGAGGGAACCCTCGAGATCGACAAGCTGCGCGGCGTCGATGCCGTGGTGCATCTGGCCGGGGCCGGGGTTGGGGATCATCTCTGGTCCGCCCGCTATAAGGAGACGATCCTCTCGAGCCGCGTCGAGGGAACGTCGACGCTGGCCGAGGCGCTCTCGCGGATGTCGAATCCACCGTCCGTGTTGGTGAGCGCGTCGGCCGTCGGGTACTACGGCTCGAGAGGGGACGAACTGTTGACCGAGACGTCCGGGCCCGGATCGGGCTTTCTCGCCGACGTCTGCGGGAGGTGGGAGGCCGCCGCATCGGCTGTCTCCGAAGCTGGGATCCGACTGGTCGTTGTCCGGACGGGTGTCGTGTTGAGCGGCGCCGGCGGTGCCCTAAAGAGGCAACTCCCCGTGTTCCGGCTCGGAGCCGGGGCGCGACTTGGCCGGGGCTCCCAACAGCTCAGCTGGATCACGCGGCGCGACGTCGCCGGTGCCGTGTCGCACCTGCTGCGCGGCGACGACCTGACCGGTCCGTTCAACGTGACCGCGCCGCGGCCTGTCTCGAACGCCACCTTCACCCGCGCCTTCGGCCATGCGCTGCACCGGCCGGCCGTTCTCGCCGTTCCCGAAATGGTCCTCCGTGTGGTGGTCGGTGCGGAGATGACCTCGGAGTTCCTGCTGGCATCCCAACGGGCGGTACCGGAGCGGCTCCTCAAGAGTGGTTTTACCTTCGCTGATGAGGAGCTCGCCGACGGGCTGGAGACCGCCTTGAGGGATTCGGCGCTGGTGCCGCCGGGCGGGTAGCCAGCGGCGGGCCCATCTCCGGAAAACCGCAGGTAGGACCCGTGGGGCCGCAGTGGTTCAGGAGGTCGGGGGCACGCTAGTCTTTGTGTTCCACGCGGAAGTGGCGCAGCGGTAGCGCATCACCTTGCCAAGGTGAGGGTCGCGGGTTCGAATCCCGTCTTCCGCTCCATCCGTTTCAGCAGGTCAGGAGGCATTTCAAGCTCCGGCGACGGGCGGTTCTGGCGGGCTGATACTCGGTCGTCGTCCCTCTATCGTCCGTCGCAGGTGCCGGAGGATCATGCTGCACCGCCGAAGGACCCGACTTGAGGCGATGGCGAAACGGGAGGCTGCGGGCGAGTCCCTGTGGACGACGTCCTTCGATCACAGTATTCGAGTGAAGCTGCACTTTGCCTTCTCCGACCTATTTAGATTCTCGTCGGTCCGGAGCTGCTAGTCGGCCTCACTGCGACAGCTCGGCGTCAGATTCTTCGTGAAGAAGGGATGCTCACGCTCACCCAGTCCCCGGAGTCGGAAATGGACGACTTCTGGAAGTTCTTCTACGAAGCCTCTGATGACTGAGACGACTCGAGCCGGGTCAGCTGTGTCAGGCGGTGAGGACTCGTTCCGGGCTGATGGGCAGGTGACGCTGGCGGTGCCCGGTGGCGTCGTAGACGGCGTTGGCGATGGCTGCGGCGGTGCCGACGATGCCTATTTCTCCAAGGCCTTTGACGCCCAAGGGGTTGAGCTGATCGTCGTGCTCGTCGATCCAGTTCACGTCGATGGTGTGAACATCGGCGTGTGCGGCGATGTGGTAGCCGGCGAAGTCGTGGTTAAGGTAATCCCCGAACTGGGCGTCCATCAGCGACTCCTCGAACAGGGCCATCGACAGTCCCATTGTCATCCCGCCGATCAGTTGGGAGCGGGCGGTCTTGGCGTTGATGATCCGGCCCGCCGCGAACACGCCCACGAGCCGGGGGACTCGTATCTCGCCGGTGTCGATGTCGACTCGGACCTCCGCAAACTGGGCGCCGAAGGAGTGGCGTACCAGGTCGGCTTGGGCCAAGATGTCGTCGGTGGTGTCGGCGTGGGCCACCAGCCCGCCATCGGGGACGGGCTCGTGTCGGATGATGGCGGCGCGCAGCTGGCGGCAAGCTTTGACCACCGCCCAACTCCACGACGCCATTCCCATCGAGCCGCCCGCGACCATGGCGGGGCCGTAGTCGCTGTCACCGATGCGGACATCAACCCGTTCCAGGGGTACCCCTAGCTCGTCCGCGGCGACCTGAGTGAGTGCGGTGCGGGAGCCGGTGCCGATATCGGCGGCGGTCACCCTCACCACGAAGCGGTCGGCCTCGAGCGCGACCGAAGCCGTCGACGGCATGCTGCGCGCCGGGTAGGTGGAGGCGGCGACACCGGTACCGATCAACCACCGCCCGTCACGGCGGAAGCCCTGTCGGGGGTCCCGTCCGGTCCAGCCGAAGCGGGCGGCGCCGTCGTGCAGGCAGGCGACGAGGTTTCGGCTGCTGAAGGGGCGACCGCCCTCAGGTTCGACGGTCGGCTCGTTGCGGACCCGCAAGTCGATCGGATCGACACCGCACGCCTCAGCTAGCTCGTCCATGGCGGATTCCACTGCGAACGACCCCGGCGCTTCACCAGGAGCGCGCATCCAACGCGGCGTCGGCACATCCAGGGCGACCAGCCGATGGCGGGTACGCAGGTTCGGCGCCGCGTACATGACGCGCGAGAACGCGGCGGTCTGCTCGGCGAACTCATACAGCGTCGAGGTTTGCTCGAACACCTCGTGGTCCAGGGCCCCCAGTCGGCCGCTCGGGTCGGCGCCCAGACGCACCCGCTGGATGGTCGGCGTGCGGTATCCGACCAAAGAGAACAACTGCTGACGAGTGAAAGTGACCCGGACCGGGCGATCGAGCATCCGGGCTGCCATGGCCGCCAGCACAGTCTGCGGGCGGGTGCTGCCCTTGGACCCGAACCCCCCGCCGACGTGCTCGGAGACGACACGAACAGCGCCGTCCTGGAGCCCGAAAAGCTGGACGAGGGCTTGATGCACCCGGGTGGCGCCCTGGTTGGAGTCATAGACCGTGAGTCGATCGCCGTCCCAGTAGGCGGTGGTGGCGTGCGGCTCCATCGGGTTGTTGTGCTCGGCTGGCGTCGAGTACGTCTGTTCCACGGTCACCTCGGCTCGGGCCAAGCCGGCATCGACGTCTCCGGTGAGCGTGTCGGTCGGGAGGTTCGGGTTGACGTGATCGGGGGCGAACAGCCCGGGGTGGTCGGCCGACAGGAGCACATCGTGCGGCTCGGGGTCGTAGCGCACCGGCAGGGCATCGGCCGCGGCGCGCGCCTGCTCGAGCGCGGAGGCGACGACGAGCGCGACGGTCTGGCCCCGGTAGTGCACCCGTCGGTCCTGGAGCACGAGCAGCTCGCCGTCGTCGACGGCCTGCAACGGCAGGGCGTTCTGGTGGGTGATCACCGCCAACACGCCCGGCAGGCCCAGCACCGCCTCCGCCTCGATCGAATCGATCCAGCCGCGGGCGATGGTCGACTGCGCCACCCAGCCGTACGCCAGCCCGGCCAGGGGGAACTCGGCGGCATAGCGAGCCTGCCCGGTCACCTTGGCGACCCCCTCGATTCGGCTGACCGGCATGCCCACCGTGGCCGTGAGCGTGCTCATGAGGCCTCCAAGAGTTCGCTCAAGGTGCGCACCATCAGGTTCCGTAGCAGCGGAATCTTGTAACGGTTGTCTCGCAGCGGTTGGGCCCGCGCCAACTCGGCGTCGGCCGCCTCCTTGAACGCCTGCTCGGTGGCCGGACCGCCCCGCAACGCTTGCTCGGCCAAATGGGCCCGCCACGGCATGGGGGCGACCGCGCCGAGGGCGACCCGGACGTCGACCACCACGCCGTTGACGACCGCTAGCGCGGCGGCCACCGAGCCGATGGCGAATGCGTAGGAGGCCCGCTCGCGGGCCTTGCGGTAACGAGAGTTCGCTGCCAACGGCAACGCCGGCAACTCGACGGTGGTGATCAGCGTGCCCGAGTCGAGGGTCGTCTCGTGCTGGGGTTCATCGCCCGGCAACCGGTACAACTCTGACAGCGGAACCTGTCGCGGTCCCGCCGGTCCCTCCACGTGCACCACCGCGTCGAAGGCGGCAAGCGCCACCGCCATATCGGACGGGTGGGTGGCGACGCAATGTGGCGAGGCGCCCAGGATGGCCAGATTGTGGTGTTCGCCTTGGCGGGCCGGACAGCCCGAGCCCGGCACCCGCTTATTACAGGGCTTGGTGACATCCTGAAAATACGAGCAACGAGTCCGCTGCAACAGATTGCCCCCGACAGTAGCCATATTTCGAAGCTGACCTGACGCCCCGGCCAGCACCGCCTGGGCCAGCGCCGGATAGCGGCGCCGCACGGCCATGTTGGCCGCCAGGTCGCTATTGCGCACACCCGAGCCGACACGCAACCCGCCGCCGGCGCCCTCCTCGACCAGGTCGTAGGGCAGGGCAGTGACATCGACCAGCAGCCCGGGCGACTCCACGCCCAGCTTCATCAGGTCCACCAGATTCGTCCCACCGCCCAGATAGCGTGCCCCCCGAGTTCCAGCGATAGCCGTCAACGCATCTGCGGGCTGGCTAGGGCGCGCATAACTGAACTCCCTCATCGGGCCACGTCCTCGATGGCAGCCACGATATTGACGTACGCCCCGCATCGGCACAGATTTCCGCTCATCCGCTCACGGATTTCATCCGCATCCAGAACGGCCCTCTCGCTGTACAGATCAGCGGTAACCGCGCTCGGCCAGCCAGCCTCAACCTCGGCCAGCATCGCCACCGCCGAACAGATCTGGCCCGGTGTGCAGTACCCGCACTGAAAACCATCACGATCGACGAACGCCTGCTGCAACGGATGCAGGCCCTCCCCACTGGCTACACCTTCGATAGTGGTGATAGCACGGCCCTCGGCGGCAACAGCCAAGATCAAGCAGGCATTCGCCCGTCGGCCGTCCAGCAACATTGTGCACGCGCCGCACTGACCATGGTCGCAACCCTTCTTCGCCCCGACCAAGTCAAGACGCTCGCGGACCGCGTCAAGCAGAGTGGTGCGATTATCCAGCTCGAGCTCATACACGCCTCCGTTGACAGTCAGGCTGATCCGGCTCCCAGTGGCAACGCCGTCGGACACATTTCCTCCCGAGACATCAGGTGTTCCCTCCCAGTCCACCACTCCAAACCAGCGATCGCCAATACCGCAGCCGAAACGATCCAGGCGATCAACTCCACACCTGCTCCCGCCGCCAGGATCACCGCTGCCGCCAGCTTCCGCACGGCGTCATCGTAGGTCGCAGGGGCTGGTGAGTCGTATGCTTGACGGGCTGTTCAGGCGAGTTGACGTCTCTCCAGGTGAAGGAGGTTGGCATGGTCAATGACGACATCAACATCGAGGTGCATCCGCATGCGACCGGCGGCGAGTGGCTTCTGACGTTCACGGGTCCTGATGGCTTCGGCATGGAGTTGCAGGTCATCACCGATGGCGAGCTGATGGACGTGCTGTCCAGCAGCTACTCAGCCGCAGGTGTGATCTTGTATCTGGAGCGCCGAATGGAAGTCGCCGGATACCTGGTTCATCATCGCCACCCGCCGCGCTCTCCAGAAGACGCCGCCGAATGGGGGATCAGCGTCCCTGGGGAGTAGCGGCGAGAGCAGCCAGGCTCGCTCGCCTGCTCAATGGGAGTAGCATCGAGTAGCCGACCGGACCCCTGACAACTTGCCGCCTGCAACCTTCGGCGGAATGGCTTCGTCGTGGCACCCGAGTTCAGCATCACTACCCGAAGGGCTGTCCCAAGTGCGGCCGTCGCAACATTGACCCAAGAATGTCCCACGATGCCGAGTGCATTGACCTGCCAGACCATATCCACATGATCTGCGACAACGCTGACTGCCTTTACGAGTGGGCGGCAGATCTATAGCTTCAGCGGGCCTGCAGGCCCAACATCTTAGAGCAGACAGGGCAGCGGAACAGATCGATACTGCATATTCAGGGCTTGCAGATCCAGGATCAATGCATTTTCGGCTGGCGTGGATGATGGCTTGGGCTCGGCAGTGGTGGACGTGCACGGCGCAAGCCGACACTTCCCGTCCCTGGATGCACCATGGGTTGATACTGATAGTCGGACGTTGCGTCGCCATTGACGAGCGACGTTGGTTATGGTGAAGCAACCCCAGAAATCGGTTCGGCCAGAGCAGTACCGTCTGCCGATCCCAAATAGGCGGCGTCGCCGTAGGCGAAGACCGCACCATTGGCGTCAACCAACCAATAGCCCATTCCACTCGGCGTTCGGGTGATTCCGACAACGGGTGGTTGGTCTGAGATACCTTGCCCCGGCACGGAGCCGAAGTAGCCGGCATCTCCGAATGTAAAAATCCCGCCGTCGGTGGCAACCAACCAATAGCCTTGACCGTCGGCCGTGGTCGCAATGCCACTGATTGGCATGTTCAAAGCTTCGCCGCCGGTAGAACCGAAAAAGGGCGCATCCCCGAACGTGAAGATCCCCCCGTCGGAGGCGACCAGCCAGTACCCTGCACCATTCGCAGTTGAAGCCATTCCGACGATGGGCTGGTTCAGGCGTTGACCGCCCGTGGAGCCGTAAAAGTGAGCGTCGCCGAAGGAAAAGACGCCGCCGTCGGATGCCACCAACCAGTAACCACCGCCGTCTGGCGTGGGTATGATCCCTACGATGGGCTGGTTCAGACGTTGACCGCCCGTGGAGCCGTAAAAGTGAGCGTCGCCAAAGCTGAAGACTCCGCCGTCGGATGCCACCAGCCAGTAACCACCGCCGTCTCGAGTAGAGGCAATCCCGACGATTGGCTTATTCAGATGTTGGCCAGCCGTAGAACCAAAGAATGTCGACGTGCCGAACGTGAAGACGCCGCCGTCCCGGGCCGTCAACTCCAATCCTTGAGATGAGGCGGGGACCAGGGTCATCTGCTCAATCAGTGATTGAAGCCCTGGATCGTTCTGCTGGGCCTCCGTCGCCGCACTACCGACGGCCCAGCATCCGATTCCCTGCAGGCAGGTCACGGAGTTCAAGAAGCTGAGCGCCGTTATATTGGGGCTCGGATCGATCGACCACGCCGAGCCATTCCAGTTTTCGACAAAACTGTTCGGCTGAAATCCAGATCCGCCGCCACCGCCAAACGAACCCGATGATCCGACGGCCCAGCACTGTGATGCGCTGATGCAGGAGATACTGCTGAGAATGCTGCTCGTGGTGGCATCGGGAACAGCAGTCGGCATGATCGACCACACGGACCCGTTCCAGTGCTCCATGAGGACTCCCGAGGCCATGCCGGTGCTGTCCGTCGTGGATCCCGATGCCCAACAATCACTGGCGTCGACACAGGTGAGGCCGTTGAGGTAACCACCGCCAGGGGACGGCTCACTCGGGCTGGGCACAACGGACCAGTCATTCCCGTCCCAGTGTTCAATCAGTCCCTGATCGCCGACCGCCCCTGGGAAGATAGGGAGGAAGTTGGGATTCTGCTGCGCCGGTCCCGCATTCCCCACCGCCCAACAGTCCGTCCCAGAGATGCAGGACACGTTGTCGAGCTGGTCGTAGGACTGATTCGTTACTGCACTCGACACCAGGGACCACGACGATCCATCCCAGTGCTCGGTGACACTGTTCAGGTTCTCTCCATTCTGGTCAGTTCCAAATCCGACGGCCCAACAGTCCGACGCCGATGTGCAACTTACCCCCTGCAGAAGCGCCCCAACATCACCGGCCGGCGTTGGGCTGGCCACTATCGACCACGAGGTCCCATCCCAGTGTTCGGTGAGCGATCCACTAGGAGAACCATCCCCGGCCGCACCAAGCACTGCTCCGACAGCCCAGCAATCGGAGCCATCGAGACAGGTGACACTGAACAGGCCGCCACCGTTGCCGGAGGGGATCGGTGGAGTAGCGACAAGGGACCACGACGAGCCGTTCCAGCGCTCGACGAGTGGTGAAAAAGTTGCATTCGAGTTGATATTGTCGATTGTGACGCCGACAGCCCAGCAGGAGAGGCTATTGGCGCACGAGGATCCAAGCACGATGTCGTCAGCCGTAGGGCTGCTGCTTGGGGCAGCCACGATCGTCCAGCCGGATGAAGAGGCCTGACTCGGGAGCTGAGTCGAGATGGCCATGAGTCCAATGACTGCGGTAACCAAGAAGGTTGCGAGTAGTCGCCTTGATCGACCACCAAGGGCGCCATGGGCACGAACGGAGGTACGAATGAGCATGGTAAAGGGTTGCACGGTCGCTCTCTCAAGTTGAGGATGGTCCTCTGTGCGGCTCCGATCACACTCCCACGATCATCACTTCCGGCGTCGGGTTCTTCACCGATGTCTGCGACTATTCGTCATCGGCACGGTGACCGCCCTAGGCGTCGCCCCTCTTGCGCAACATTTTCTCAATCTCGGCTACGTCGAGTTCTTCGCTACGGATCATCTGACGAGCCAACTCTTCGAGCGACACATTGCGGCCCTCGGCCAGAGTCAATAGTTGACGGTACAGATCAATGCCTCGGCGCTCTTGAATCAGCATCTCTTGAAGGATGTCATCGACAGATGCATGGTGTGTGCCGACCAGTTCACCGATCTTCAGCGATACGTTGGCTCCGAGCGCAGTGACTTCCTCACCGGCCTGAATGGCGTGGGCGAGAGACTGCTGCGCCTGCTCACGCATCCAATGCATTATCGGAATCCGGGCATGCCCGAACACCATGAGGGAGTACTGGGTAAAGCGTACGACGCCAGCAAGCTCAAGCTCGACGATCTCGTTCAGTGTCTCTACGGTGCTGTCCAGGTCTAAATCCACGATCTCACTCCTCGTATGTCGTTGGGTTCCTACGAAGGTTCTTCGAGCCGAAAGCCGACCTTCAGCGTGACCTGGTAATGACAAACTTGCTCCTTGTCGAGGCCCCGGATCTCGCTGACTGTGAACCAGTCAAGGTTGCGCAATGTCTTAGAAGCCCGAATGACCGCCCCTCGGATGGCATCATCGACGCCTTCTTTGGACGTGCCGACGATCTCCGATATCGAGTATACGTTGTCAGCCAAGCGACCTCCTCTCAACGTGTCGAGCGTAGCGCCGCTCTTACTTAGCCGCTATGCCCAGCTTTGGATCGACCCATTGTGAGGAGCCAAGGCGATTTGGGACCGAGGCAGGTGGATAAAACGGCGGTCCCTCACGAGGATTGGTCCCCGCTTACGGCCACGCCAACGATGTTCCCATCCTTACGAGATCTCAGCGGGTAAACGGCGGGGGCGCAGACCGCCGTCCATGGGCAGACCGCCGTCCATAGGTGGCCACTTCGCAATGGCCATCTGTGGTGGACAGGGCCATAATGTTTGGCCATCTGTAACCCCCCATCTTCATGATCCTGATTACATGTGGGACTCCGGCAGGTGCCACTCACGTTCGGATTACCGAGTAATGGGATAACAGTTGCGGATCTCAAGAACTCGTTCGTGTAATCAGCCCTCTGCCGGAGCGCCAGCTGCCATCAGATGGCAAACTGGTTCGGTGGAGGAGATTGAGTTCGATTACACAGGGAGAAGCCCACGGGCCGCTCCGATAAGGATCGATGATGGTGCCCGTATCGCTCGCTATGCCGAAGGCTTTCCCGAAACGTTTGCTGGCCGATGGCTAGAACGGGATTCCGTCGGTACCCGAGTCGTAGCATTCACCGATTCTCCTGAGCTACATCTTGCGGCGCTCCGTAGTTTGCACCCCAGAGGGCCCTCCATTAGGTGGCCAGTTCGTGTTGACCATCTATTGGCCGAAATATGTCTCCTACTTGACTCCCATACATGGTCACCCCCGTGATGACCACCCATGCCCGCTGCCAATAAGTGGCCACATTGTTTGGCCATGTCACCCCCCAATGCTTACGCGTTGTCATCTGGCAAACGACCGGCCAGGAGGTGGAAATCCTTATTACTCTGTGCAATCGGATAAGGACACTTGAGAGTAACCGTTATGCCTGCGTTTGATCACCCTAGGCACGCGCCTGCGGGCTGTGCGCCCAAATGGACCTTTGGCTAACCCCCTCCGGTCATTAGCCGAAGCCAATCGAGCCGACCGAACCGGTTCCCATGGCCACGCCGAAGAAGTACGAGTGCCCCGAGTCTTTGTCGCTATTGCCAGTGTTGCACGTCCCCTTCTTGGGACCTTTGATGTAGTACGGGCCATAGAAGGCAAGGGTCGCCGTGAGGTTCACAGTGCCGGATACTCCCTTGTACGCCTTGGTCCCACTCACAAAGGTAACCGGAGCAGTAGTAGTTCCGGATCCTGAACAGGTAGCGGCGTCGAAGTCAGGAGTCACCGTCGGAATGCTGCCCACTGCGTTGTTGAAGGCCGTGGCGTTGACCAACAGCGTGCCCTTCGTCAGTTTCAGCAGCTCGTAGTTGCCTTTACTCGATGGCTTACCCGCTGCGTTGACCTCGACGGTCGTGCCGTTGTCGCCGATGGCGCCGGTAATCAGGATGTTGGCCTTGTTGTCACCCGTCAGATGAATGAACACCTTGATCGGGCCGTTCGCTGCCTGGGGTGGGGTGTTCACGAGAACAGTTTTTTTCGGGTAACCGTCTCCCGATCTCGCTGACGCTATGCCACTGCTCCACGCAAGCATGCCCACCCCCACCAATCCACCTACCATCAGTCGTGCCTTCAAGTCTCTTCTCCTGTCTCTTGGTTACTGATCATTACCAACCCGTCCCGGCAATGATGCTGCCGTTCAGGTGCAGGCTATTGGCGCCGCCCTCGTAGGGTGCATCACCTGCGGTGATCACGGATCCGTTGGCTGCCACGATCCAATACCCCTTGCCATCAGCGGTGGTGAAGATGGCCGTGGCGGGGTTGTACCCTCCGACTACGCCTGTGGCATTGCCGTAGTTCACGGCATCTCCAGCGCTGTAGACCACGCCATTCGAGTAGAGGAGGTAGTACCCCTCGCCGTCGCTACTCCGCACGGCCGCAACAACTCCTGGCACGGCTGGTTCTCCAGGAGAGGGAGCGTCACCAAAGGGCTGCACATCGCCGCCCGCAGTGACCACCCAGTAGCCATTACCGGTGGCGTCTGGCATCACGGCTACGGCTGCGCCACCCGCGCACCCGCCGATGGATGGACACGACCCTTCAAACTTGGCGTCGCCAAAGGTGAACACCCCTCCGTCTGAAGCCACCATGAAGTAACCCCCGCCGTCAGCAGTCGGAACCATGCCCACGATCGGTGCGTTGAGGCTGTGGGGTGATCCTGATCCGGCAGGCGCAATGCCCAACCCCGGTATTGAGCCATAGAACCCGGCGTCACCGAAGCTGAAGATGCCGCCGTCGCTTGCCACGAGCCAGTAGCCCCCGTCATTTGCGGTGGGGGTAATGCTTACCACTGGTCGCTGCAGATGGAGATTACCCGTCGACCCATAGAACTGGGCATTACCGAACGTAAAGATTCCCCCATCGGAGCCGACCAGCCAGTAGCCGTGTTGGTCTTGGGGCGTCAGTGAGGGCGACGGCGCGGCCGAGGGCGCGGCCGAGGGCGCGGCCGAGGGGGGCGGACTTGCTGCCACCGGAGTCACTGCGTTGGAGGGGCCTGATGCCGGTCCGTTACCCGCCGCGTTGATCGCGACCACCGTGAAAGTGTAGGAGTCGCCATCAGTGAGACCTGAGACCGTGAGGGGACTGACCGATCCGCTGGCCATCTGGCTGCCACGTGCCGCGTTTGTGAGGTCCGAGGCGTCTACCGCGAAACTTGTTATCGGGCTGCCGCCGTCGGAGACCGGGGCGGTGAACGACACCGTGGCTGATTCGTTTCCAGGCGTCGCGGTGCCGATCGTCGGCGCTGCGGGGGGAGTGACCGGTGTCAGCGCGTTCGAAGGGCTCGATGCCGGTCCGGTGCCCGCCGCATTAGTGGCCGTCACCGTGAAGGTGTACGAGTCCCCGGTGAGACCAGAGACCGTAAGGGGACTGTTTGATCCACTGACCACCTGCCCGCCGTTCGCCGGGTTGGTGAGGTCCGAAGCGGTCACCGTGAAACTTGTTATCGGGCTGCCGCCGTCGGAGTCCGGAGCTGTGAACGACACCGTGGCTGAATCGTTGCCAGGCGTGGCCGTGTCGATCGTCGGCGCCGACGGCGTCGTCGGCGCACCGAAGGCCACGAGTGTGTCGCTGGCTGGCACGACGAGTAGCCCATCGCCAGCCCCGAGACCGGTCAGCTCGTCGCTCAAGTTTTGCTCATCGGGGGCCAAGATCGGGGACCCGGCATTGGCCGACCAGGTCTCAACACCGGTGTTCTCGTTGAACGAAGCTACCAGTCCGCTGCTGCCACCTACGTACACACTCCCCCCGACGACTATGGGAGCCGAGTCGAGCGATCCGTCTCCCGTCTGGCTCCAGACCTCCGTCCCCGTCGAGGCCTGGATGGCCGCCAGGGTTCCTTGTTCCATCGTGAACTCAAGGCCATTGTCAAAGGCCGGAGCTGTCGCCGAGGAGAAGCTCCCGAGCTGTGCACCCGTAGACGCTGACAGGACGACGGGACTCATGCCCGCGCTGTCTCGTACATAGAGATTTCCGTTGGACAGGACTGGGGTGCGGCCTCCGCCTCCTTCACAGTCCGTTGCGTGCTGCCAGATCAGACCTCCCGTCGTAGGCGCGAAGTCGTACGTTTGCTCACAGGCGTATGAGACGTAGACACCCGTGTTGCTGACCGCAGGTGAGCTTTGGTCGCCGTTTGCCACCGATCCCGTCCAAAGAAGCTCCCCGTTGGTCTCGTCGACTGCATACAACGTGCCGCCTATACCCGCACCGCCGACATAGACCACTCCTCCGCTTGCAGTGGGAGGCGAGGAGAACGCGTACTGCCCAGGAAGCGCAGTCGTCCATTCTTCGTCGCCTGTCGCGGCCTCGAACGCGGTCAGTTGACCGCTGTAGTTGATGGCGAAAACGAATCCATTGTCGTACGCAATACCCGCTCGGTCGTCGGTACCCCCAAGCTCAATCGGTCCCCAGAGCACATCGCCGCTCGAGGCATCGAGCGCATAGAGCTCTGACCCGTGGCCACCCTCTCCATCTCCAGAGACCGTCACAAAGACCTGATTGTCGACGATGAGCGGGTACGAAACGCTATTCCCGAAATTGTGGCTCCACTTCACGACCGGAGAGGTCGGGAGTGTTTCGTTCGGCTGATCGCCATCGTGGGCAGCGTCCACTTGGTACGCAACTGAGACCGCCTCGGGAGAGGCAGCGCCTACCGTCACAGGTGTGGCGACCATCAGGGTTGTCATGCTGCAGATAAGGGCCGGGGCAGTCAATATCGCCACGGTTCGACGAACGCCCAGCCGTCGTTCGCCAGATTGGCGGCTGGGCTTAAGGCGAAAGGAAGGGGTAAACCTGGTCAACTCGAACTCCTCATGGCGCCGCGGCGCGTGCGGTTGGTCGATGATCTCGCAGAGCATTTCCACCGTATGAAATCACCGGTATCCAGCACCAGAGGAATAAGTCCTGTACCGCACCGGGCACAAAGACCTATTTATCACCAGCGCTCCACACGCCTCACGGGTGAGTGGACGGGTGCATTGCGATGTCCGTTCGCCGGGTAGGCACCAACCGATGCACTCGGTCGGATTGGGCGCTTCTAGTGGGTGCTTCGAACCAGCGGTGTACCGGTAGCGCATTTTCCAGGCGACCGGCTCCATGCAGGGCCCAGCCTGTCGGCAGGCGTTCTCGTACACAAAGCGCCAGCATCAACCTTCCTCGGCGAAGATCCCGGCCCCACGGCGCCAACGATCCCCAGCTGGTCGACCCCGGCGTAGATCGAGTACACGTCCACTGGGGGAGGGTAGCGGGCTGGTGTAGGGCGGGACCACCGACGGGGCGAGAGGTGGTGCGACGCTCCGCCAGCAACCCACACGGATGAGATTGTCGGCACCCACAAGCGCCTCGGTAGCGCCAGTACTGACCTATTCCGACTTCGTGGGTGGGACTGTCACACTGGTCGTCTCACCGGTATGGCCGCGTCCCGCCAGGCGCGGCGAATAACGTCTGATTGATGTAAGTCGACTACCCAACGCAGTGCAGGGCCGTACTTCGACCGTGCGGGGCTGGGAGCGACTCCCTGTCTTTGTCAACTGAGCACGTGACATTCGTGCTGCGAAGCCAACTGGAGGCATCATGAGTCCTGGAGATCGATTCAAGCTCGACGGCAAGGTGGCCATTGTCACTGGTGGGGCCGGAGGGATTGGTCGAGTGGTGGCACGAGGCCTGGCGGAGGCCGGAGCAAGCGTTGTTCTCGCCTCACGGAACGCTGAATCGGCCGAGGAGGCCGCCCAGGAGCTGCGTGAGGACGGCTTCGCGGCTCTCGCGATCGGGGTGGACATATCGGTTCGAGCATCAACGATTGCGATGGCTGATGAGGCCGTGGCAGAGTTCGGTTCTGTCGATATCTTGATCAACAATGCAGGGCTCATGGTGGAGGTCCCGCAGCTCGACATTCTGGACATGCCTCCTGAGTGGCTCGAGAAGGTCCTTGGGGTAAACCTCCTCGGAGCGATCCACTGCGCTGCCGCCGTCAAGCCCTACATGATCGAGCGCGGAGCGGGACGAATCGTAAACATCAGCTCGGCTGGGGCGTTCATGGCCGGCGGGATATACAGCATCAGCAAGTACGCACTTCACAGCGCAACCGTGTGCCTCGCCCGATCCCTCGGGCCCCACGGGGTGAACGTAAACACCATCGCGCCGGGCATGGTGGAGAACGGACCCGGTTTTGATTCGATGCCCGCAGACTCGCCTGTACGCGCGCATTTCGCGGCGCAGGTTCCGGGTAGGTCGTCTGCTCCAGCCGAAGATCTGATGGGCACGATCTTGCTTCTCACTTCGGACGCGGGCTCATGGGTTAATGGTCAGCACATCAGTGTCGACGGGGGATGGATCGTGCGACTGTAATTTGGTTTCGTCGACTTCACGAGCAGGTGCGATCTCAGATCCTGGTCCCCACCCGAGTGGGTCCCCGAAAGTCGCTGAGCTGGACGTTGCCGATCAGGTCGGGGTCGAGGGCAGTGGGCAGGTCGGCGATGGCCAGCCCGGTCGAGGACTCCATAGCCGTAGCGGTGTTGTCAGTGCTCCCCGCAGCAATCTGTAAGTGGGCAGCGTGGTCGTACTCGTGAAAGATGCCCCCGAAGATTTCACGACGAGTGATCACATCGCCGTCGGGACCCTTGATCAGGGACCCATGCCACCGCCCGCGCCGGTCACCACGATCACGTGAGCGTCGAAATGAATTTGCTCATACGCATCCCCAATCCGATGCCGCAACCGACTACGCACCGTTGGCACCCAGTGCAACGCCGCAGTAGCATCGCCGCTGTGATGGAGCTGGATGTGCACGCGGGTCCACTGTTGCACGACGCCTCCGGTATCGGCGCCGTCACCGTCGGAGGTCTGCTCACAGAGCAGTGCACGAAGTTCCCGGACCACGAGGCCCTCATCGGAGGTTGCTCATGACGGTCGATGTAGGCCAACTTCACTCACCTCGCCAAGAACCTCTTGAGGTCGCGCCCGACACCTTCCTGATCCGGGCGGTCCAGTGTTCTCTCGGCGGCTCGCTGTCGACCAACTTCAACTCGCTCCTCATCCGCGCTGCCGAGCCGGTCATCGTTGATACCGGCATGGTCATCAACCGCGACATCTGGTTTGATGACTTGTTCTCGCTCGTTGAGCCGAACGAGGTGCGTTGGATCTTCGCCACGCACCTTGACGACGATCACATCGGCAATCTCACAGAGGCGATCGAGTTGTGTCCCAATGCCACCGTTGTCGTTACCTGGGCCGCGTCCGGACGGCTGTGCTCCTCGTTCGACATACCGCGTGAGCGCATCCGGACGGTGGATGACGGCGAGACCCTTGATGTGGGCGATCGCACGCTTCGAGCTATTCGTCCCCCGGTGTACGACAGTCCCCATACGCGCGGCCTTCTCGATACCAAAACGCGTGTCTACTACGCAGCCGATGCTTTCTGCGCGCCGATGCCGGCCGAGCCCGTTGACCGGGTCGACCAGATGCCAGCCCTCATGTGGGAAAGAGGGATGGCGATGGTCCACCACTACTCGCTGTGTCCGTGGATATCTATGGTTGACGAGGCCAAGTTTCAGACCGAGGTCAAGAAGCTGGCCGGGCTCAGCGTCGAGGTGATCGTCGGCGCACACACACCGCTTATCTCCGCGTCGTCGGTCGAGCGGGCGTTCGACCAGCTGGCTGCGCTGCCCTCGACCATTCCTCCCCGCATGTCCGCCAGCGGAGTTGACCTGTTGGCTGGCGGCCAGATCGAGATCGATCGCGGGTGATCCTGAGCGCCGTCTCGTGATCGCGCCTAGGAGGCCAACTCCCACCTTCGACGAGGAGCATAGACCTGGACCGTCGGCGCGACGGTCTCGAGATCCGGGGGGTCATCGACCGCTACGCCACAACCCGTCTTCCGCATCCACGCCTGCCTGGGCGCCTCCTTGGCCCGGCTGGAAGGGCGCATCGCGACGTCGCCGTGCAGGCGACAGCGTGGTCACCCTTGGGTCTGTTCCGCCAGTTGGGGCAGGCTGAGGTGATGAATATCGGGTTCATCGGCCTGGGCAGCATGGGTACCAGGATCGTCACTCTCATGCTCGACGCCGGCCACCATCTCACGGTGTGGGCGCGCCGCCCGGCATCGCTCGAGCCGTTTGCGGGCAGGGTCGACGTCGCCACGTCGCCGGCCGGGGTGGCTGAGGCGTCCGAGCTGGTCGGGATCTGTGTCTGGGACGAGAGCGGCGTCGATGAGGTGATCCTCGGGGACCGCGGCGTGCTCGCCGGCATGCGGGCCGGTGGGGTCGTCGCGGTCCATAGCACGATCTCCCCTGCTGCATGCCGTCGCCTGCACGCGGCGACGGTCGATCGGGGAGTCGGGCTGGTGGACGCAGCGGTGAGCGTCGGCGCCAATCTCCCGAAGTTGCTGGTGATGGTGGGCGGAGACCCAGCCGTCGTTGAGCAATGCCGTGAGGCTCTCGAGTCTTTCGGCGATCCGGTCGTTCACCTTGGCCCGGTGGGCAGCGGCCAGATCGCCAAGATTGTCAACAACGCGTTGGTGGCGGCCACGGTCGGGCTCGCGGACGATGCCATCGCGCTGGGTCACGATCTCGGTCTGGACGAGTCGGCTTTGGCGGAGGCCCTGGCGGTCGGCGCGGCGGGCGGAACGTGGTCGGGGTTGATCGCAAGGCGGAGGTCCGGCGAGGTGCGCCCGAAATTTACCTACGAGTGGGCCGCCAAGGATGTCGGACTCGCCCTGGAGCTCGCAGCGGACGCGGCGATCGACACAACGCGGGAGGTCCTGCGGCTCGCGGTTCGAGGTGTCGAGGTCCTGGGCTGAACGCTGATTATCCCGCAGTTATCAACGAAACAGCAGCTAGATGATGTGCCTATTTTAATATTGCCAAGGTGAGGGTCGCGGGTTCTGCTTCGGTCTCCCGCTCCAAATTCTACGACTCCGCCGTGATCAGACGAGAACGCCGCCTCCATCAAGAGTGAGGACCATTCCTGTCGCGTACGGCTGGGTCATGAGGAACAGATAACCGCGGGCGATGTCGGAGACCTCCCCCACTCGGCCGGTCAACAAGCCGGCTCCGGCCGTCAGATAGAACTCGTCCCGTTCGGTGTCGCTCAGCGAGTTCCACAGAGGCGACCGGACGACACCCGGGCACACCGCATTAACCCGTAGGGGGGCCAGCTCCACTGCCAACGCCCGGGTCAGTGCGTCGACGGCTCCGATGACGCTGGCCGCCACCGACCACCCGGGCCGAGGCCGGGGCAGCGCGGCGCCCGTGGTGAGGGTAATCGAACCGCCCGGTCGTAGGTGGGGAGCGGCGGCCTGGGCCGCCGTGAGCGCCCCGAAGTAACGCAGCTCGAAGAACCGCCGAGCCTGGCCAAGGTCAAGAGGACCGATGGGGCTGATGAATAGCGATTCGCCGGCCGTGAAGATCAGGTGGTCAATGTCGCCCAGATCTCCGAAGAGGGCCCGCACCCCGGTGGCGTCGGTAAGGTCGACCGGGTAGCCGGCAGTCCCGGCTGGCAGCTCAGCCAGAGCCCGCTCTACGCTGGCCTTCCGGCTGGACGCGACGGTGACATCGGCGCCGGCGGCGGCGGCGGCCGCGGCCGTGGCCAAGCCGATGCCGGACGTGCCGCCGAGCACCACGACTTGTTGTCCCTCAAGATCCGTCTGGTTGAAACTCATGGTCCCTCCTGCTCTGAAGTGATGCATCTACCTTGAGGCCTGACGACGGTGGCGTCCAAGACCTGTTTCGCCGTCTGTAATACCCTGGAGGTATCAGGGATCCTGAAGGAAGCGCCGACCCGACGTCCAGATCCCGGAGGAGGCAGTAATGGACCTCGATCTCCGCAAGGTTCGGTATTTCGTGGCCGTCGCCGAGGAACTCCACTTCGGGCGGGCCGCCGAACAGCTCTTCATCGCCCAACCGGTGCTGTCCCGCCAGATTCGGGCCCTGGAAGCGGAGCTGAAGGTCCAACTTTTCGTGCGGGACCGGCGGACCACCCAACTGACTCCCGCCGGCGAGCAGCTTCTGGCCGACGCCCGCCCGCTGCTCGCCAATGCCGACGCCACCCGACGGCGAACCGGGATCGCGGCCCGGGGCCGCGACATCTTCACCGTGGGGTTCATGCCCGGGCTCATCGTGACTGCCGAGGTCCGGGTTCTGACGAGCCACCATCCCGAATTGACGGTGGACGTGCTCCGAACCAACTGGGACGACCAAACCGAGGTGATCCACGATGGGCGGGTGGACGTCAGCTATGTCCGGCTGCCCATCGACCCCCGCGGCCTGGAGATCCGGCCGCTGTTGAGCGAGCGTCGCGTTGTCGTCGTGCCTGCCGATCACCGCCTGGCAGGCAAGGAGCAGATCAGTATCACCGACCTTGCTGACGAGCACCTGCTGCAGGACCCCGCGGCCGTCCCCGAGTGGCGCGACATTGCCACCGAGCTGCGCGACAGCGGTCGTCGGGCGCCGACCCCGTACTATCGCTCGGTGGAGGAGAAGCTCGAGCATGTCGCGGCGGGGAACGGCGTGATCGTGCTCCCGTTGTCAACCGCCACCTTCTACACGAGGGGCGACATCACCCATATCGGCATCGAGGACATTGCGCCCAACCAAGTCTGTTTGGCCTGGGACAGCTCTCGGCGCAATCCGCTCATCGGCGAGTTCGTCGCTATCGCCACATCCGATTTACTCGACGGTTCCAGAGTCAAAAGCCTGGTCTGATCCGCCGTGCTTGCCGGGCAGCTTTGGTGTGTCTGGCCGAACGTGTTTCGGTGGGTGGACGTAACAGCACTTGGCCCGTGAGGCGTTTGAGCGCCTCGGGTTGCCATCTGACCTCTACCCACGAATAGAGGCACGTTCTACCTGTGGCTTGACGCATTGAAGAGTTGGAAGGCGCAGCATTGGGTCATGAGCGAAATCGACGTCGTTACGGTACGGGGCCTGGTCAAGAGCTACGGGCGACGGCTCGTCGTCGACGGGTTGGATCTGGAGGTGGCGAGGGGTGAGGTCGTGGGGCTGATCGGCGCCAACGGCGCCGGGAAGACGACCACGGTCGAGTGCATCCAGGGCCTGCGCCGGCCAGACGGCGGCTCCTTGCGAGTGCTCGGGCTGGACCCGATGACCGACGCCGACCGGTTGCGTGGGCTGGTGGGCAGCCAGCTTCAGAGCGCCGGGTTGCCTGACCGGTTGCGGGTCGGCGAGGCGGTGCGGCTGTTCAGTGGTCGAGGAAGCGAGGAGTTGTTGGAGCAGTTCGGACTGCTTGAGCGGCGTCGCTCGGCCTTCGCGTCCCTGAGCGGCGGTGAGCGCCAACGGCTGTTCTTGGTGCTGGCGCTGGTGAACCGGCCGCCGTTGGTGATCCTCGATGAGCTCACCCAGGGCTTGGACCCCGCGGCGCGGCGCAGCGTGTGGGCCGCCATAGAACAACTCCGTACGGATGGCATGACGGTATTGCTCGTGACCCACGAGCTCGACGAGGCCGAGCAGCTCTGCGACCGAGTGGTGGCAATACGGGCCGGTCGGGTCCTCGACTCGGGCACGCCGGCCGAGCTGGTGGACCGCTACGGCCGCTCCGCGACGGTCTCGTTTACCCTATCGGTCGATCACAGTCTCGAGATGCTGCCACGCCTCGGGCTGCTGCCCGGCGTGAGCGACGTCCGGGAGCAGGCAGGCAAGGTGACGGTCAGTGGCACTCGCGCTGCGGTCGCACACGTCGGAGCCGAGCTTGTGGCGGCCGGGTGGGTCCCCCCGGACCTGGCAGCACGGGTACCGAGCCTGGAGGACGCCCTCCTCAGCCTCTTGGAACGCGACCGTGACTCGATGTCCGACTTGGAGGAACCAGAGCTGATCGGCGCGACGCGATGAGTACCGCCGTTGAGACCACCGCGGTTCGGAGTACTGCTGTTGGCCGCCTAGTGCGGATCGAGCTGAAGTTGATGGTTCGCGAACCGTTGACGTTGATCTTCGTCTTCGTGTTTCCTGTCGTCACCATGCTCATCATCGGTGGCTCGTTCGGCACAACGCCAACCGTCGCGTTCGACTGGGTGAACCCGTCGCAGTGGTATGTGGCCTCATATCTCACCGTGGTCATCGCCGCCACGGGGCTGATCATGGTGCCGGTCCATCTCGCTTCCTACCGTGAGCGGGGAGTGTTGCGCCGTTTCGCGGCGGCGGGGTTCCCCCGTTGGTCGTTCGCTCTGGCCGAGGTGGTGACCGGGCTGGTGGCCATCATCGTCGGCTCGGTGGCACTGCTCGCCGTCGCCGCTCCCGTCTATGGGCTGCCCTCGGCCCATCATCTGGTCCGAGTGGCCCTCGGGTTCGGGCTCGGGTCGGTGGCCTTCGTCGCCATCGGCGTCCTACTCGGTACGGTTCTGCCGTCGGCTCGGAGCGCCCAAGCGGTCGGGATGGTCCTGTTCTTCCCTTCGTTCCTCCTCGGCTCGGGCGGCCCGCCTCCCCACGTTATGGGGACGGCGCTGCGGACCATCGCCAGCTACCTCCCGCTCACCCGGGTCACCGACGCGGTGCGCGACCCATGGCTCGGGACCGGCACCGCCACCGGCTCGCTTCTTGTCGTCGGGGGTCTCGCTGTTGCCGCCACTCTGCTTGCGGCACGGTGCTCGAGCTTTCGTTCTGTGAGCCGGTAGCCACCCTTGACGGCCGAGGACCTGTCCGGGAAAGAGGGTCGCCGTAGGATCGGCCTGGTGCTCGCCAAACCCGACATGTTTCCCGGGCCGGCTTCCCAGGCCCGATTGGCCGGCCGTCTGGGTCTGACCGCGTTCGTGGCGCTGGTGGCCGTCGGGATCGCGACTCGCCTAGGACGGGATCCACTACAAACAGCGGTCGGGGCTGGGCTGGCTGTGGCCGCGGCGGTCCCGCTGTTCCTCTGTCGGCCACGGCTGGTCTTGGTGCTGGCCGCCGTGGCCACGGCCGGTGTCGTCCTGCTGGGCAACGCCGACTCGCACTCCATCGCCTGGTTTGCCCTCGTCGTCCTCGCCGGCTGGTGTGTGTTGTCCGGGGGCGTCGCGGTCGGCATCGCCTACTGGTTCGGCACCGTGCTCCTCTTCGGCGCCGAATGGCTATGGGCGCTCCGCGACCCGGGTTGGGCGCCCTGGACCGCCGGGGTCACCGTTTCGGTCCTCGCCGCCCTGCTCATCCGCCACGAGTTCGTCCTCGTCGAACGGCTCCGGGCCGCCCAGGTCGGTCTGGCCGAGCGCACCCGGGCTGAGGAGCGCACCCGCATCGCCCGGGAGCTTCACGACGTCATTGCGCACAGCCTCACCGTGGCGCTGCTGCACGTGACCAGCGCCCGCTTGGCCGTCGAGCACGATCCCGCGGACGCGGCCCGGGCGCTTGCCGAAGCAGAACGGCTCGGGCGGCAAAGCCTCACCGAGGTCCGCGTCACAATGGGGCTCCTGCGGGAGACGCCGTCCGAGGACGCCGCAACCGGGGTGGCGCCACCCGTGCCCGGCTTCGACGACCTTCCGGCCCTCATCGACCAGCTCCGACGCGCCGGCGCGGATGTCTCTCTGACCGTCCGCGGCGACCTCAAGGCGCTTCCCGAGACGGCAGGGACGACCGTGTACCGCATCGTTCAAGAGGCCCTCACCAACGCCACCAGGCACGCCCTCGGGTCTCCCGTCGCCGTGCGCGTGGCAGCGGCCGATGGCGGCGTGGAGGTATATGTGGACAGCGCCGGGCCGCCCGGGAACGGCTCAGGGATGGGTTTGGCCAATATGGCCGAACGGGCCAGAGCGCTCGGCGGAACGTGCACCGCCGGCGCCGATCCCAGCGGGAGCGGGTGGCTGGTGCACGCCAGCCTGCCCGCCCGACCCGATCGGAGCCCTCTGCGATGATCCGGGTACTGCTCGTCGACGATCAGGACCTGGTGCGTGCCGGGATTCGAGGCATCCTACGCCAGTCCTTCGGTTTCGAGATCGCCGGTGAGTGCGCCGACGGAAGCGAGGCACTCGCCGCCGTCGAGCAAACCAATCCCGACATCGTGCTCATGGACGTCCGCATGCCACGCCTCGACGGCGTCGCCGCCACCTCGTTGCTGCGAACAGAGCGGCCGAGCCTTCCAGTTCTCGCTCTCACCACCTTCGACGACGACGAAGCGCTCGCCGGGATGCTGCGCGCCGGGGCTGCCGGATTCGTCCTCAAAGGTGTGCCCGCTGACGAGCTCCATCGAGCCGTACGAGCCGTTGCCGCCGGTGACGCCTGGCTCGACCCCACAGTGACCAGCAGAGTCCTCGCCGTCTACCGCAACGCCCCAACCGCCTCCACACTTCCCAGTGCGGCACTCGACCAGCTCACCGAGCGCGAACTCGACGTCCTCACTCTGATCGGTCGAGGGCGCACAAACACCGAGATCGCCGAGGAGCTCTTCATCGGTGAAGGTACGGTGAAGACCCACATCAACCATGTCTTCGCGAAGCTGGATCTGCGAGATCGCTCGGCTGCGATCATTTTCGCCTACGACCACCACCTCGTCCCTAACCAACCATAAAGCTGCCAAGGCGCGACGGTCCGACCGAATCACTCCTCTACGCGGCACTGCCGATGCCGAGGGTTCAATGGCCCGGGTTCAAACTCTGGAAGTGATCGCCGCGATCTAAGACGACACAGGCCGAGCCGGTCGGAGGAGCCTCCCGTCGGGGGTGTCCGGCAGGCAGGCCTCAGCAGGGCAACGCCCGATGGGTGACGGCCATGCCCACCAATGATGGCGTCCCCAGCCAACCCTTAGATCCTGTTCGGAAAATTAGTGCACTTCATGGTGTAAATAGCCCCTCTCAGGGTCGGCGATCGCGTAGCGTTTGCCATGGAGTCCGACGCAGTTGCAGCGGCGCAGACCTGGCGAACGACGCACGGCGACATGACCGACGAGGAGTGGGAGCTCATCGCCGATCTCGTCTCTCCGTATTGGCGTCCGGGGTCGATGGGTCGACCGGTCAAAGTGGATC
>Ga0302324_100006092_pt1 | contig 26154 bp, 25 predicted proteins | sample Palsa_T0_1_FD_201949 | JGI IMG/M metagenome (GOLD analysis project Ga0302324, IMG submission 201949) | Peat permafrost microbial communities from Stordalen Mire near Abisko, Sweden - Palsa_T0_1 | ecosystem: Environmental > Terrestrial > Soil > Palsa > Peat permafrost | place: Sweden: Abisko... | reverse complement strand
GAATACTATCTAGAGCCTGGGCAACCGGTCGCCTTTTTACCGATCCATAGTGTGCTAACGTGTAACGCTAGGAACTTCGAGAGTCTCTTTTGGCGACCTGATAAGAACGCAGTGCTGACGCCCGGCACACACGCCTTTTTGAATGTCCCGGGTATTTGTAAAAAGCCGCCGCCGTTTGCGATCAAGATTCCGGAAGTCGAGATAGAACGAACGTAGTGTGTATGCGCGCGAGGAGTTGGCCTTGTGCCGTACGAGCCGGTGCTATTCAATCAGAAAGATCGGGATACTGCACGTCGAGCGCATCTTCGCGCGCGGTTTTCATCTCCCACGGCGTTGCGCGACCGTCGATCGCTGCGGGCAATCCATCGAGATGCGCGTGCCAACCGGCGCGCACGCCGCTTCCGTTGCCGTTACGCGCGAGGCCCGAATGCGTTAACGTCAGGAGACAGCCGTCGCCGTCCGCTTGCAATTCAAATCGCACGATTGTTTCGCGATCGTCAAGCGGCCACGACCAGGCAAAGGTGTGTGGCGGCTCCCATGCGATAACGCGGCCTTCCATGTGATACTGACCATTCCAGGTAAGGCGCATCGTGCCGCCCGGGCGCGATTCAATTTCGGCTTGTGCGAGCCAATCGGACAGCCGCTCCGGTGTTGTCAGCGCTGCCCAAACTTTTTCAATTGGCTTCGGATAATAGCGGTGAAACACGACCGCGAATGCATCGCCGGATGTGGTGACTTCGCCAAGGGTCGCGTTGCGCGGGTCGATCTGTGCGTTGATTGTCATGATTCTTTCTCCAGATGGTCGCCCAAAGCGTCGAGCCGCGTGGCCCAAAACGCGCGGAACGGTTGTAGCCACGTATCAAGCGTCGCGAGTTCGCGCGCTTCGAGCCGATACAGACGCCGTTGTCCATCGGCCCTCACGCTCACCAAGCCGGCCTCGCGCAACATCTTGAGATGTTTGGAAACGCCGGGTTGACTGAGGCCCATCGCCTCGACGAGTGCTCCGGCCGGCCGTTCGCCGGCGCGAAGCAATTCGAGAATCTGTCGACGGCTCGGTTCGGCAATCGCCTCAAAGGGGGTCATGGCGATATATTACCGTATGGAAATATAACTGTCAAGCTATTTATTGTCTGATCCGTGCCAGGGGGTTCGGTGGCCCTATGTCAGTTACTCCGTAACAAAATGACAAAAAAGCCTTGATTTATAAGGGATCAGGCATTTGTGTTACGGAGTAATAGATGTTATACTCTGGCGACCATGGACCCAATTTGCCAGCGCTGCGGTCGCAAGATTCCGAAGCGGCGCCTTGAGAATGCCCGGCGCGTAGGCCGGGAACCGAAGTATCATAGCGACCGCTGTCAGGTCGCAGCGAAGCAAGAGCGTTATCGCAAGCAAGCGCCCACAACCCCGCAAGATCGAATCCATCTTCGTAACCTTGTCGCCCATGGCATGATCGCGGAGAAGCTTTTAAAGGACCCTTCGATTCTGGCGGTGGCGCAAGAAAATCTCGCTCGCTGGCGCGATGCGCAGGGCGATTCGCCTGCGTTTCAAGAGTGGCAGCATCTCCTCGACAGCCGCGACCGCAGCGCAATTCTGCTTGCGCTCCTCCGCATCGACGATGAGGGGATGCGATTGCGATCGTCGTCACCATTCACGAACATTCTAAGCGATTTTGAGCGCAGTCTTATTTTCGAAGGCACGCGCAAATGAGACGCGATCAATTGCAGCATATTGTTCGCGCTGCAGCGGAGATTTGCGAAGAGCCCGATTTTATCGTGATAGGATCACAGGCGATTCATGGCTCTTTAATAGATGTCGACGAAGAAATCCTAATACGCTCAATGGAGGCGGATTTATATCCACTTCATGCGCCGCACAAATCGCAGTTGCTGAACGAGATCGGTGAATTGTCTCTTTTCCACACGAACAATGGTTACTATGCGGATGGCGTTGACGATACCACTGCAACGCTGCCGGTTCGTTGGCAAGATCGCCTTATTCGTATCTCCGGGCCACTAACCCAGAATGCCCACGGCTTCGAGGCGCGAGCGTGGTGCTTGGAGCTGCATGATCTCGTCATATCCAAGCTTGTTGCTGGACGCGAAAAGGATATCAATTTCTTTCGCGCGCTCGTTAGAATGCATAAAGTTGAGCATGTAACGTTACGCGAAAGACTAGCTCAAACCGATGTTTCAGCGGCAAAACGGCGTATCGTCGGATCGTATTTTGACGCAGCCTTCGGAGATGTGATCGACGCAGCTAACTCGTAAGCGGATAGATCGTGGAAAATTCGCGTATGGCGCCCGCGGTCACCCGCGGGATTCGTCGAACATGTATGCGCGCGACTCCGCCTTTTGTTCGCTAATCGAATCGTTCGGCCGAGCCGATAGGGAAAGTGGGGGTCGTCGTGTTTCGCTTGTCCCGAATCGCGCTCGTTCGTATTACAGTGCCGACGCTCGCTCGGCACTGCGTAGCGGTCGTCGCTATCGCGGTGTGCATCGTTGTGGCCGGCGTGTTTCAGTTCGTTCCGCCGCTGCTTATGGGGCGGTTTCTCGGCGTCTTGATCGGTGCATCGCATGGTGGGGCGAACGCCGCCGCTCGGCACGAACTCTCGCTTCTGTTCGCCGCTATCGCAGCGGGTGTCGTAACGATCCTTGTGTTTCAGTTTGCCGCCAACCGATGTGGGATGTGGCTGAGCACGGTGATTGGCGTCGATATTCGTGCACGCATGCATCGGGCCGTCCTCGGTCTTGCGTTCGACGAGCGGCTCGCGCTCGATGCGGGGACGCTGCAAACGCGCATCATTGCTGATAGCGGCTCGATCGAAGCGCTTTTCTCGGTGGCACTGCCAACGATCGCGATTCAACTGATCTTTGTCAGCGGAGCCATCGCACTGCTCGTCGTGCGCGCGCCGTTCCTTGCGCCGCTCGTGCTCGCACCGCTCGCCATCCTGGTGGTAGCGACGCTTTTCTTGCGCCGCGCGACGGTTCGCCTGCTCGCTGATGGCGCGCGTTTGAATGCCATCGTTTCGGCGCTCATCGCCGAACTCGGAAACGGAGCAAGGGCGATTCGCCTGTTCGGCCGCGAGTCGCACCAACAAGAGCGCTTTACTGACGCCACGGATCGCGCGACGAGCGTGCAACGGCAGCTCTGGATGTACGGCGGCGGCTTTCAGCATGCGTTGATCCTCAACGTATCGTTGTGTTCCTACCTGATGTGGTACGTCGGCGGGATGAACGCGCTCGGCCCGCCCAGCGGCATTGCGATCAACGATCTCATCGCGCTCGTCCCGATCGTTTTGCTGCTGTTTCAGCCTGTGTATACGCTTGCCGCCATTCTCGAAACGATTCCCAAGGCGTTCGCGGCCGCGGAGCGGATCGCCACGCTGCTCGATGCGCCCGCGGAAACCACGGCCGGACTCGACATCGTGCCGACCGGTGGTCCGCTCGTCTTCGATCGCGTGTGTTTCGGCTATGTCGCGGGGACCGATGTGTTGCGCGAGTGCTCGTTCACGATCGCCGAGGGCGAATTCGTTGCACTTACCGGGGCCAGCGGCGCGGGGAAATCGACGATCGTTAATTTGATCGCGCGGCTCTACGAACCGCGCGCCGGCACCGTGCGCTGGGGACCGCACGCAGCACACGAACTGCCGCCGCGCAGTTGGCGGCGCGCGATCGGCATCGTTGCGCAAGAGACGTTTTTGTTTGCCGAAAGCGTGCGCGAGAATATCCGCTGTGGCCGGCCGTGGATCTCGGACGAGGCGATCGAGACGGCCGCTCGCATCGCGCGTGCCGACACCTTCATCGCGGCCTTACCCGACGGCTACGATACCGTTCTCGGCGACGGCGGCAGCGATCTGTCCGGCGGTCAACGGCAACGGATTGGGATTGCTCGCGCAATTGCGGGCGATCCGGTTCTGCTCGTGCTCGACGAGCCGACCTCGGCGCTCGATGCCGAAACGGAGTCGGCCTTTCTCGACGCCCTCGACCTCGCGCGCACCGATCGCACCGTCCTCGTCATCGCTCATCGTCTGTCGACGATCGGGCGCGCCGATCGCATCCTCCACCTCGGCGACGGGCAAATCTCTGAGCGAAGCGTCGTCGCGCGTTAGCTTGGAAGGCTCCGCTTGATCGGGCTAGTGCTATCTACGCGTGGGCGTGCTCGCGCTCCGCGTCTGGAGCGAGTTGAACGACCTCGATGTCACCATCAGGGAAGCGCGCAATGATTTGCAGCTCGCCGCCCATCGCTTCGATGTAGCGACGTAGCGTACTGACATAGAGATCGGATCGACGTTCAACCTTCGAGACTTCTGACTGAGACATGTCCAGGCTCTCGGCGAGTGTTTCTTGCGTCAACTGACAGGCGCGGCGAAGTTCGCCAAGAAGGGCCGCGTGTTTTTTACGGCGTTTTTCTCCACGTTCAAGAACGCCCGGCTTCGAGCGCCTAGCACGTATTTCGCTCCACTTTTTCGTAGTCGGCATCAGATTAAGCCCTCGGATTTCAATTCTTCAAGATACGACGTCCCAAGCCACCTCCGTATTATGATATTAAAGCACTATTCCGTCAAGTAACTATTACGTGCGGCGGATTTTGGGACCGCCGTTCAAATTCGGGAGATTCGGCTCCGTTCGGTCGACAAACCTAGGCTTAGGTTATATATGCCTGAGCTAGTCGGGCACGCACATAGTGGTTCAGACTCACGCCTCCAGCAGCCCTCATCGATCGACGATACCAGGTGGATTGCGTTCGCTGTATGCTGAATTTGCGGGACATCAACGGCGAATTTGCGGCGGCTAAGACGATTTGTCGAACCTTGCGCCGAAATTTGAGCCATGCCGAAGGTCGCTGCGCATCCCTGGCAATTCCGGGCCCGTTTCCGTAAAGGCGCCTTCGGGTGGCGTGGTTCGCGCCCGGCAATCGAGCGCATCGCGCAGGCGATTGCGGAGATTCGAAAGGTCGCGCGCCGCGATCCCATACTCGGGGCGGAAGGCGCGATCGCATTTCTCGAACGCGTTTCACCGGCGTTGGAACAGGTGGACAGCTCGTCGGGCGCGCTGGGCCGTGCGGTCAACTCCGCAATCGCCGAACTCGTACCGATTCTTTCACTGGCCCAAGCGACGGAAACGCTGCGCTGCGCTTGGCTTGAACGGCTATGGGCGGCGCTTTCTAATGATCTGATTCCCTATATCGAGTCGCTCGGTGATCATTGGGGAGAATTGTGCGTGACGCCCGTGATCGCGGCGCGCTGGGCCGATGAACTGCTGCCCGCCACGATCGCAAGTTTTTCGCGTGTGCGTGGGCTCGGCCGATATTTTCACGGCACAACGGTGTGCATGAGCGCGATGCTGAGGGCTGGGCGGTATCACGACCTACTCGATCTCGTGGAGCGCGCGCCATCGTTTTGGTGGCATTACCGCTGCTGGGGTTTTCGCGCGCTCCTTGCGCAAGGTAAGCGCGGCGAGGCGCTACGCTATGCCGAAGCATCTCGCGACGCGTCACAATCGGAAAATGTGCCGGTCGCAGTCGCGTGCGAAGAGGTCCTTTTGGGATCGGGCATGGCCGAAGCCGCCTACGAACGTTACGCGATCGCGGCAAGCGCGTACGAGCCGACGAATCTCGCTCGCTTACGGTCGATCTCGAAAAAGTATCCGGCAAAACCGGCGCACGAGATCCTGCGTGACCTCGTTGCGGCGACTCCAGGGAACGAAGGCAAATGGTTCGCAGCCGCAAAGTCGCTCGGGCTCTACGATGAAGCAATTGCGCTCGCGCAATCCACGCCGTGCGACCCGAAAACGCTCGCCCGGGCCGCCCGCGACTTCGCCGAGCGTCGCCCGCAGTTCGCACGTGATGCGGCGCTGACGGCATTACGCTGGTTGTGCAAAGGCTACGGTTACGAAGTCACCAATATCGACGTGATCGACGCGTACCGGCACGGCCTGCGGGCCGCTAAAATACTTGACGCGACGGGCGAATATATCGAGTGGGTTGCGCAGCTCGTCGCAACCGGCGATTCGTTTGTTCGTGAGTCGCTGCGTTACGATCTCGAAATGAGTTCCGCAAGTGCGCGGCCGGCAGCTAACGACGCGGCGCGCTAATGCCTCAGCGGCAGCGGCGCTTGTACCTTTTGCCGCTGCCATAGGCTTAAGGTTTCTTCGCTCCACGTAGTTCACTGGCGGCTTTCTCAATGGTCTTTCTGCGCTCGCCCGGATCGCGAGGAACGAGCAGCGTAACGATGTCGTATCCAACCGCAGCGGCCATTTGCCGAACGCGCCCCGGCTTCGCTGAACTTAGACCGCCGGCCAGGTCGCGTGAAATGGCCGCGGTTTGCTCTTCGTTCGGCGAGCAAGTTTGGCTCCGGTAATGTTTTGTGCGTGCATGGCGTCGATGAACTGTTGTCCGAGGCCGAACTCCTCGACATATGCGTCAATACGGCGAGCCATTTCTCCGTTCTCGCGAAGGCGCGTTGAGAGCGATTTCTCCTTTGCCGCCTGCTCCATGTCAGCTACGCAGATAAGCTCCACAACGCCCGAGCGACGTTGCCGGACCTATTTGTAGATTCAACGAATACAGTAGTGGATGTTTTTCAAATACAAACCTCGTTGGAGCTTGTTGAAACGGCGACCGAGTCGATCACGCATTCCGGCGCACATTGTGCTACGGTAAGTACAACTTGGAATCCGAGTAACCCCGCGGTAGCCTTCAATGACGCGAGCTTACCATAAGTAATAGAGTGCGAAGCATTTCGCGAGCGATTGTCATCGTTGTCGCGTTTTTGACGATGGGATTTCCTGTTGCTTCGACGGGGGTGAGAGCGCAGGGCCTTTCGAGCGCCCGAACGGCGTATTTTTCCTCGCCGGAAACCGGAAAGATACCGCTGGCGTCATATGGCGGAAACGTTAAGTCAAACCTCGGGCCTGTCCGCATTGTGTACCTAACGCTATATCATCATGAAGACGAACGGATCTTTATACGTCTTGCAAATCAGGATCGTGTTCTCCCTTTCGCGACGATTGAAGAAGAGCGGAACCCATATTCTTACACGCTTCGTCGAGTCGTCGTAAAAGGGTATTCTTTTAATCCTCGCTGGAACGCCGACGGCCACGCGCATGTTTCGCTTGGTGTTACAGATTGGATACCGAAACGCGTCTCCACATCGTTCTCTGGGAAGAGCTGAGGAACCGCGCGATCCGGCTCTGCTCGTGCTCGACGAGCCGACCTCGGCGCTCGATACCGAAACCGAAGCCGCCTTTCTCGATGCCCTCGATCTCGCGCGCAGCGATCGTACCGTCCTCGTCCATCGCTCGTCAACGATCGAGCGTGCTGATCGCATCCTCCACCTCGCGGGCGGGCAAATCTCCGACCGAAGCGCGATCGCGCGTTAGGCTGCTCGGCGCCGGCCTAGATCGCGTCGAGTTGGTCCTAGACTTTTTTCTACCGTGTGGGCGTGAAGTTCTACCTTCAGGCGCTTGCGGAGTACGGTAAGAATGCCGGCGAGGTTGTCCATGCTGGGATTACCGTTTGTCGATAGCATCCGGTGCAGGCTCTTCGCCGGCTAGTGTCTCAAATCCAACCGTCGCGTTTACCAAATCGCGCAGGACGAGGCGCGCGGTGTCAGGCTTACCGCTCAGAAAGAGGGTCGCTGCTTCATCCAGTAGCGCTTTTGCAAAGGCAGGATCGCGCTTAACGCGATCGACCACTGTCTTCTTAAAATCACGCGTTAGTGCCATGATCGTCGCCTTCTCTATATCGGTCCGCGTTTGCGCGCTTTGTATTCAACGGAAATCACCCGCAGAGTTTCGACTTCTGCGCCACGGATATGTAGGACTGCGGACTGCGGCAGCCTTTCTCGACGCCCTCGTTCGCGCAAAGCGCTATCGCGCGCTAGGGTTGGAGGACTCCGCTTAACGGGCTGTGCTACCTAGGCGTGTGCGTGCTCGCGGTCCGTGTCTGGAGCGAGTTGGACGACTTCGACGTCGCCATCGGGAAAGCGCGCGATGATCTGTAGCTCGCCTCCCATCGCTTCGATGTAGCGACGTAGCGTGCTAACGTAGAGATCGGAGCGCCGCTCTACCTTCGAGACTTCTGACTGAGACATATCCAAGCTTTCGGCGAGTGTCTCTTGCGTCAATTGACGGGCGCGGCGAAGCTCGCCAAGGAGGGCAGCGTGCTTTTTGCGGCGCTTTTCTCCACGCTCAAGAACGCCCGGCTTCGAGCGCGCAACACGGATCTCGCTCCACGTTTTCGTATTCGGCATCAGATTAAGCCCTCGGATTTCAATTCTTCAAGATACGTCGTATAGAGTCGATCGGCGATTGGAACCATCCGCTCGTAAAAGCGCCATCTCCCGTTTTGTCGCCGCAGAATTGCTGAGCCCTCGGATCGAAGGCGAAGAGTGTTCGAAACGGCCGGCCTGCGATCTGCGTTCGAAGCTCCTTCATGTTGGAGTAAGCAGATTGGCGGATCGTATCGACGTGCGGTCGCCCAAGAGCTGGCCCGTATTCAATAAGCATATCTATCGATTCATCAATGGCAACTTGTTCGTCCGCGTCGAGTGACTCGTACCAATCCGCAAACTCGCCGGTGCCCTCGACGTCCCAAGCCACAACCTTATTATGACATTAAAGGACTATTCCGTCAAGTAACTATTATTTATGAGCTTTAGGCCAGAGCGCACTGCTATTGGCCGTCGTCGGCAGCGCCGACCGAGCTCGACGATAGCTTTGCTTGACAAAGTAGGCTGAGATCGCGTAGCTTTGTGTCACAAAGTTATGCTGCAACAACATATGGAGCCGGCGGTGAACGCGTCGGCCGGATGGCTTGACTACTTTCGGCTCAACGCACGGTGTCCGGGGCCTATCGCGTGGAATGCGGGCGCGAGTCTTTCGGCGGCCGACCGATTCGTCATCGCATCGTCGATCCGCATCTTTCAGCGAGGTGAAGAAGGCAGCGGCCGGACGATCGCGCGCTTTGCACGGCGCTATGCCGAGCGCACCGGCGACGCCGCGTTTCCCTCCGCGTTGCAAGCGCTTTTTGACGAAGAGGCTCGGCATGCAAACGATCTGGGCCGATTTATCGACCTTGCCGGCATTTCGCGTTTGAGGAACGAGTTCAGCGATGGCGTGTTCCGCTTCATGCGTCATCGCACCGGGCTCGACGGCGCGCTCTGTCTCTTGGTTACCGCGGAATCGATCGCGTGCATCTACTACCGCGCGTTGCGCGCCGCGACCTCATCGCCGCTGCTGCGCGAACTGTGCGCGCAGATCTTGCGCGACGAGACGCAACACGTGCGCTTCCAGAGCCAACGGATCGCACTGCTGCGTGGCTCACTTCCCGCGCCTGTATCGGCCGCGCGCCGTGCTGCACACATCGTGTTGTTTGCCGGAGCAGCCATGGTCGTCGCGTTGCGACACCGCCGCGTCCTTGCAGCGGGCTTAGGCCCACGCCGCTTTTTTCGCCTGTGCCGGGTAGAATGGCGCGTCGTCGACCGCTTGGTTATGGGCGACGATGCGGGGCGTCCAACCCGTCACCCGGCGAGCCACGCGTAGCGTGCTACCAACAGCGCTGCTACGAGGTACAGCAGCGGGTGCACGTCGCGTGGGCGGCCGCTAAGCACTTTGATTGCAACGTAGGCGATTACTCCGAAGCTCACGCCGTTTGCAATCGAGAACGTCAGCGGCATCGCGATCACGGTGAGGAAGACGGGGACGGCGATCGTATAATCGTCCCAATCAATTCGTCCCAGCGCCGACATCATCATCGCCCCGACGACGATGAGCGCCGGCGCCGTTGCGGATGCCGGAATCGCACCGGCGAGCGGCCACAACACGGTCGAGAGAAGAAACAACACCGCGACGACGCAGGCAGTGAGGCCGGTACGGCCGCCTTCGGCGATGCCGCTCGCGCTTTCGATGTACGCCGTTGTCGTACTCGTGCCAAGTGCTGCGCCGATCATCGCTGCCAGTCCGTCGCAGACGAACGTTCGCCGCGCGCGCGGCATATCGCCGTTCGCATCGAGTACGCCCGCGCGTGATGCAAGCGCGACGAGCGTTCCGGTCGCATCGAAAAAGTCTACGAAGAAAAACGTGAAGACGATACTCAATAGTCCCAGCGAAATTGCAGCGTGCAGGTCGAGCGCGCCGATAAGCCCGGTCGGCATCAGCGGCGCCGCCACGATGCCGCGCGAAAATCCCGCGAACGCTTGGAGTCCATGCGGGCCGGGGTAAACGGGCGCGCGCGTTGCCGCGGCGAGTAGTGTCGACGCCACGATGCCGATGAGTACGGCACCGCGCACGCGCCGTACCAAAAGCGCGGCGGTCACCACGAGCCCGAATGCGGCAATAAGCGCCGGCGCTGCACCGAGTTTGCCGAGCGTTACGAACGTCGCCGGATCGGCGACGACCATCCCGGCGTTCTTGAGTCCGAGAAACGCAAGGAATAAACCGATGCCCGCGGTGACCGCGATCTTGAGCCCCTCCGGAATCGCCCGCACGATCGCTTGCCGCGCGCCAATCAGCGACAACACGACAAATGCGATGCCCGAAATGAAAACCGCGCCGAGCGCCGTTTCCCACGGAATCTTCTGACCCAGCACGACCGTGAACGCAAAATACGCATTGAGCCCCATGCCGGGCGCTTGCGCAAACGGATAGCGCGCGACGAGTCCCATCAACAAGCTGCCCGCTGCGGCGGCGAGCGCCGTCACGATCAGCAGTTTCGCAAAGCCGTCGGGCACGATGATGGCGTTGCCGAGTACAAGCGGGTTCACGAATAGCACGTACGACATCGTGAGGAACGTCGTCAGGCCGGCGCGCACTTCCACCGCCGGGCTCGAGCCGGCAGCGGAAATGCCGAAGTAGCGATCGATCGCCGCGTTCACGGCCGACCGCCGGTGCTAACGGCCGACGTGTACGCGCAGTTGGAGGCGGTACGTTCGCGGCTCGACGGGCAAGAGCGTCGATGCGTACGAGGTCTGGCCGGTGTTCGTTTCTGCAACGATCGGCACGCCGATGCTGGGTGCAGGCAGCGCACTGTACGAGTTGGAGTTGAGCAGATTCTCGACCGACGCCTGCAGTTCGAGCGTGTGCGTGAGCGAGTGGCGCAGCGTAAGATCGAGCACCGTGAAAGGCGGTTGGTAGTACGAATTGTTCTTGCCTTCGTAGTCGGCTCCGAGGCCCGCATAGTCGCCGTTCCTAAACGTGTACGAGATGTGCCCGTATGATTTGAGATACGGAATGCAGGTTGCAAGTCCCGGTGTGAAGAGACCGTTGCCGCACAGCTGAACGTTATTGACCGGAAAGCCCGGGCTCGTGTTGAAATCGGCCAGCGGAATACCGCTGAGAACGGAGCGATCCGCGGCCACGGCGAGACTGTATCCCAAGCCCCGGACCGGCGCGTAATTGTACTTGAGCGTCAGCAAATCGGCGTGCAAGAGCGCGACGTTGACCGGCGTGAAGATGCCGAGCACGCCGGCCTGTCCGTTGAGTGTCGTGTTCTCAGCAAGCGTGAGCTGCTGAAAGACATTGTGTACCGTCGTTACCTGGAGATCGGCACTGAGCACCGCGCCGTTTTTGAAGCGATGGTCGGCTCCGAGATCGTAGGCCGAACTCAGCTCCGGCTGGAGGTTCGGATTCTTTTCGGTGAAGACACCTAGCGTATAGAGTGGCGCCGATTGCGCAAAGGGCTGGTAGGCCGGCACGCCGCTCACATCGCCAATGAAGGGAAATGTTTCCGATGTTCCCCAGGCGAGGCGAAACGAGTCGTTCGTTTGCGGCCGGAATACCAGCGCGAGATGCGGGTCAATGTGCGAAGCGACGAGTTTTAACCCGTACGTGAGCGGGTTGCCGTTCACATCGCTTTCAGGATGGCCGTTTGCGTCAAGCACGGCCTGCTCGCCAGCGACCAGCCACGACGTGTTGTAGAGCCCGAAGTCGAGCGCCACGTTCCGTATCGGATGCACGTCGCCGGTGAGTGAAAATGTTGAGTACCGGTTTGCCGAAGGCGGCACCGTGACGTTGCTCGGCGCGTTCGCGTACGCCGACGTACTCTGCCCGTGAAAGTCGTACGTGAACGTCAAGAAGCCGTTCGACAGGGGGTGGATCAGCGAGACCGTGGTGCCGTACAGCTTATCTTGTTCATAGAACGTGTACGGATATTGGAAGCACTCCTCTTGCCCGTTCTGCGAGACGATCGTGTTTTTTGGGCTGTTGATTTGCGAGAAGCTAAAGACCGTGCCGGTCGGGCATGCGCCGCCCGCCGAATACGGCGCCTCGAACGGGTTCGGATTGAGCAGGCCATTAGCCGGAATTTGAGCGCCGGGTGCAAGCGACGGCGCCCCCGGATAATCGGGCGACGTCGGACCCGGGCCGTAGAACGACGGATACTGACCTTCGGCGTTTCCGTCGTACGACTCGGGTTGAATCGCGCCGAGATACGGCCGTACGAGCAGCGTGTTGTTCCCAAGTGACGTGCGAAATTGTGCGGTGTAGAGTTGCTGCGTATTGCTGATTTGCGTGCCGGGATACCAGCTATACGCCGTGATCGTCTTGCCGACCAAGTTCTGGTACTGTGGGCTCGTGCACGTTAGGTTGTTGAACCCGGTCATGCAGCCTTCGATGAGCGTTGGTCCGAGCGCGTTGCCCCATGCACTTCCTTGGGGCGAATAGCCGCCGAACGAGCCGACGAAGCCCACATCGAATGATGTCGCGGGGCTGAAGTTATACTTCAGCTTGAGCATCTCGCCGCGGTTGAAGAGCGAGCCGCTCATGTCGCCGCAGAATTGCACGATGCCCGTCGACGTCGGCGAATTTGCGGTGTTCGAATAATCTTCGACGACCGCGCAGCCCTGTTTCTTGAAGTACGGGCCGTTGCTTCCCGCGGTTCCGCCCGCGAGCACGTATTGAAGCTTCTTTTCCGAACCCGTCAACAAAACGTTCGTATACGACGATTGGTAGCGGTCGATTCCGGTGACGAGCTCCGAGGTTTGTCCTTGCGTGAACGTTGGTGTAAGAATGTTGACGGTGCCGCCGACGGCGATATTCGCAAACGGCGTCGTATTGCCGGGTCCCGACTGCGTTTCGACCCCGCCGACCAAATAATTCGGAAATAGATGGCTCAGCCACACGCCGTATTGACCCAGCGCAATCGGATGGCCGTCGATCAGCACCTGCGTCTCGTAGGGCTGCAGGCCGCCGACGATAATCGAGGTGTCCTGTTGGCTGCCCATGTGCTGGACGGTGATGTCGGGTATACGCTGTAAGACGGCGTTGATTTGCGGGTTCGCGAGATCTTGGAACGCCTGCGCGCTGATGTACGTCGATGTCGCCGCGCCGGTGTTGATGCTGCTCGCATCGCGCGCGCCCGTCGACACGCGACCGATCGTGCGCAGCGACGAAAGATTCTGCTCGGTCAACGTGATCGCCAAGGGCTGCGAGCTGCCCGCAACGACCGCAACGTCGTTGAGCGCGGTCGGCGCAAAGCCACCGCGGGCGACGGATACCGTGTAGAGACCGGGCGGCAGTGAGAGACTGAAAGCGCCCGCCGCATCGGATGTCGCCGTCACCGTGGCCGGGCCGCTGCAGGTGACGCGCGCACCGGCGAGCGGTGCGCCGGCCGACGTCTTTACGGTGCCCGTCAGCGTGCCGTTCTCGCCGGCTGCATCAGCCGCCGTTACGTCAACCGCGAAACAAAGAATAGCGAGCGCCAAAACGGCACCGCCGCGCCACAAATCACCCATCGTTCTCCACCAGATACGGGAGATTCATGAATATTAGCGCCTGCGGCAAGCGCTCGCATTCGACAATTGGATGGAAGCTTGCCGCCCCGCGGTAACAAATCGCGCATGCCGGTCGCCCGGCGGCGTGTTATTGCGGAGCTAGTGCGGTTTCAGAAAACCAATGGCTTGCGAAGCAACCATCAGCGCTTTTTCCGGAGTGAACTGCAGGGTCACTTCGAGCTGCGCCATCGGTGTGCCGTTGGCATGATCGATCAGAACCGTGATTTTGGAATCGGCTCCGGCATTTAGGAGCAGCAGCGACACGGTATCCGTTTGCGTCTGTTCGGATACGAGCACACTGAGCGTTGCGCTCGCGTCATCAACCTGCAGTTGCGCAACGGGGCAATTGTTCGCAACAAAAGCGGCTCCGAGCGCTTGAACGAATCCGTGAAAGAGCGTGCGCACGGCGCCCAGCGACCGCGCTCGGTCTTTTTCGTTCGGTTCGCGCTCGCCGACTTTGCGCGATTGCGCTTGAAACATCGCCTTGAGCCGCTCGATTTCGGCCTGACGCTCTTCGGCGGTCTTGCGCCGCGGCTGCACGTTGACGGCCGCCTTCTCGCCGGCTTGCCGGATCGCTTCGAGCGCCTTCTTGCCGTGCCCGCCGCCACCGCCGCCGCCATGCGGCTCGGTTTGCTGGAGTGCCGCTGCCGCCGCGGCCGCGCTTGCGCTAGCGCCGACAGTCGCACCGCTGCTTGAACTTGGGGCTGCAGTTCCGCGAGGCCCGACCGGGGCATTCCCGGCTACGGGAGGGAGCGGGAGTGAGGTAGCGCCGTCGATCCTCATCGTTTATCGCACCGTAGCACGTTTCGTCCGGGTGGTCCTGAGAAAGCGCTGTGCGGCTACTTTCCGTTCCAATGGATGAGGCGCTTGTCGGCTACCATGAAGAGCACGTTGAGCAAGTAACCGACGATTCCGGCGACGACGATCGACGCGTACATATCGGTGACGTGCAAGATTTGCTCACCCTCGATGATGCGGTGGCCCAGGCCTTGATCGGCACCGATAAACATCTCTGCGACGACCACGATCACGAGCGACGTGCTGATGCCGTTGCGCAAACCAACGAACGTTTGCGGGAGCGATTCAAGCAATAGGACGTCGCGGAATATTTGAAACGGCGTTGCGCCCATGACCTTCGCGGCGAGAATGCGCGATTTCTTTGCATTCATGACGCCGTAGGCACTATTGAACGTGACGATCAAAAAGACGGAGAACGCGGCGATCGCGACTTTGTTGATGTCCGTGATACCGAAGAAGAGAATGAACAGCGGGATCAGGGCGCTAGCGGGCATCGAGCGAAAGAAATCGACCAAGAATTCGATGCTGCGATAGAGCCGCTCGTTGCTGCCGAACGCGACACCGACCGGTACGCCGAGGACGGCTCCGATTGCGAACGCCTCGAGCGTTCGGGTGAGCGTCACGATCGTATCGGCGAGCATCGTTCCGTGAACCAGCGCATCGCCCAGATACGCGAACGTCGCTAGCGGCGACGGCAGCAGTACGGCGCGTACGACGTGTGAGGCGCTTATCAGCCACCAAGCGAGGATGAAGACAACCGGGCCCACGAGCGGCAAGAGCGTTGTCGCGGAGGGAACGGCGATTTTTGCGTAGCCGCGCGGCTTGCCGTCAATGAGGATGTCCGTCGCGCTCATCGTTGCATCTCGCGGCGGAAGAGTTCGAGCGCGTGCGCTTTGACGGCGACGAACTGCGGATCGCTCATGATATCGGTCGTACGCGGTCGCGGCGTTTCGTAGGATATCAATTCGACGATACGCGTCGGCCGCTTGCTTAAGAGCAGAATGCGATCGGCTAGATAGACGGCCTCTTCGAGGTCGTGCGAGACAAGCACGGTCGTCAGTCCGGTTTCCATAAACACGGTTTGCAATTTGTCGCGGATATAGAGCGTCATTTCGTAGTCGAGCGCCGAGAACGGCTCGTCGAGAAATAGGACTTCGGGGTTTGCGACGAGCGCACGCAAGATCGCGACGAGTTGCTGCTGGCCGCCCGAGAGTTCGTAGATCGGCCGGTTCAGGTCGAGGGTGATCTCGAATTGCGCAAGCAGCGCTTCCACCCGAAACCGCTGCACGCTGCGCGAGATGCCGCGAAGTTTGAGCGGGTACTCGATGTTTTCAAGCGCACTGCACCACGGAAACAGCGAATCACGGTAGTTCTGAAAAACGTAACCGATGCGTGCCGCTCGAAAATCCTGGCCGCCGATCTCCACGCTGCCGGCGTCGAAGTCGATGAGGCCGCTCATCATGTTGATGAGCGTCGACTTTCCGCAGCCGTTTGGACCGAAAATCGTCGTCAACTTCCCCTTTGGAAGGTCCAAGTCGAACGACGCATACAAAGCCTGGCCGCCGAAGGCCTTCGATAGGCCGCGCACGGCGATGAACGACTCGTCAACGACCTCCGGTGGCGCGGTTGCCGTCATCATGCCTTATAGAGCATCGATGCGACTTCGAGTTTGCGCGTCAGGATTTTTTCGCCGAAAAAGAGGTCGTAGTTTTGCTGAAAATACCCGATCTCCGACGGCGTGAATTCGTCGTACAGCGTGTACGAGATGGGTGGAATCGCCTCGACGAGCTTCGGATCGAACGAGGTGAACTTCGCATAGGCGATGCGCGAGGAATTGATGTCACTTCGGACGTGCTCGAAACCATGCTTCATGCCGACCACGAACTTTTTGACCGCAGCGGGGTCGCTTTTTAAGAGCTCGGTGGTAACGACCGCCGCGCCGCCGTACCAGGGCGCGTTCCCGTCGCCGAGCAGATATTTCGATCGCACTCCGCTCTCGAGAATTTCGGTCTGTCCGATGATCCGGCCGACCGTACCGTTGGGCTCGTACGTATACGCTGCATCAACTTGGCCCGATGCCACCGCCGCGACGTGTTCGGCCGGAGCAAGCTCCGTCGGCGTAACGTCGGTCACGCCGGCCTTGAGCAGGATGCGTTTGGCCTCGAGCATCGCTTGCGGACCGACGCCCGTTGCAACTTTTTTCCCCTTCAGATCGGCAATACGTTTAAACGGCGACCCCTTCGCGACGATGAACTCATCGAGGACCGATTTCTCGCTGCTGAGATTGGCCCCGAGAATTTTGAAGAAATTCGGCGACGCGATTTCCGCCAGCGCAAGCTGCGTCGAGCCCGTGCCGGTAGCGGTCGCGGCAATACGCCCTGCCAACAGTGCCTCGGTAACTTTGACCTGATCGGAAAACCGGACGAGTTCGACGTCCACGCCCGCGTCTTTGAAATATCCCATCTGCGAGGCGACAAAGAACGGTAGCGCCGCCGTCACCGGCCAATAGCCGACCAGAATTTTCGTTCCTGATTGCGCCCGTGCCGGCACACCCAATGCAGAAAGGGCGCCGGCGGCGGCTGTCGCCGCGACGAATGAACGTCTCTTCAATTATTTCTCCAGGCAGCGAATAGGTGAGGTCCTATTTTAGGCTGAGGGGCCCCCACGGTCATCCGACATTTGGTTAGCACATGGGCCGGACCGCCGGTCCAGCTGTCGAAGGGTGATAGCCGATGATCGACGTTCACACGCACTTGCATCCGCCGCGGCTCTTCGCTGCGATCCGCCGGTGGTTTGCCGAGCGCAGCGATTGGCGCCTGGAACATTCGTCACAGACGCAAGACGTCGTGCGCGCGCTGCGGACGGCAGGCGTCGAGCGCTTCGTATTTTGCAGCTACGCGCATAAGACCGGGATGGCGCGCGAGCTCAATGCGTGGCTAGCGCAAACGTCGCGCGATATCGGCGGCTACGGCCTGCCGCTTGCCACCGTCCATCTCGACGACCCGGGTTATGTAGATGATGCGCGCACGGCGCTTGACGACGGGTGTATCGGTTTAAAAATTCATGAAAACGTTCAGCGGCTCGCGCTGGACGATGCTCGCTTCGATCCCGTCTATACACTTCTTGAGGATCGCGAGGGGTTCGTGCTGGCGCATGTCGGGCCCATACCGTGGCACCAAGATACAAACGAAGGCCCCAAGCGGGTCGCGCGTGTCCTCGATCGCCATCCGCGCTTGCGCTTCGTGGTCGCGCACATGGGTGTACCCGATACCCGCGACTACTTCGCGATGATTCCGCACTACCCGAATCTCTTCATCGATACGACGATGGCGTTTGCTTCGGCCGATCTGCGCACGACCGTTACACCTGCCGAGATCGAGCGCGCCAGCGGCGCAATCGTGTTTGGCACGGACTATCCGAACATTCCCTATCCCTACGACGGCGACCGGCGCGCGATCGAAGGGCTGGGCCTCAGCGACACGGCGCGCGCTGCGATCTTCGCCGGCAATGCCCGGCGCCTCAGCCCGCACCTAGCGCGATCGTGCTAGCGGAAGGCCCATGTCGTCGAGTGGTGTTCCCACGAGTACTTGCACGAACAGACTGTAGCTCACGACACCGGCCGAAACGCGGTTGGCGCGCAGATACTTGTCGTAGGTGAACCATTGGAACGAATAAATCTTTGGATTGTAATGCTGATAAAAGCGATCGCGCGATGCAATGAGGTCGGCATACACGAGCGCTGAAACCTTGAGATTCTTGCGCTCGCTGTCCGGCAAAAAACCGTACGTCCAAAAGAGTCCCGAGTAGTGGACGAGTGGATCGTCCGAACGCAAACATGTCAGCGCGCCGATGAGGTTGGCGTCGCTCTCGTCGCCAAAGCCGGCGACGTGTCCCCACTCGTGCGCGAGTGCGAACGGTAACTCGTACGGAAGAAAATCCGCGTTCACAATCGTTTCGTACGCGAAGGGGTCCCACTGGCCGCCGATTCCTGCGGCCGCAAACCACGGCTGCACGATCGTTGTCTTGGGCCGCGAAACGATGACGTCCCAGCGATCGCCAAGTCGCCCGGGAACGGGTTCGAAGGCGCGCGCAAGCGCGGCTTCCATCGCGCTGCGTGATTCGTTTTCGGCGTGCGCGCGCGGCGCCGTGCGATTGAGGTCATCGACGATCCGGCGGCTAAAGGCCGAGACATTGGCCGCAGTGACGCGAGCCGGGTCGTATGCGACGCGAGCGATCACCGGCGCCCGGCGGTAATTGAGCGCCCACGAAACGTAGAACCAAATCAACAGCAATCCGACGATGCCGGCCGTTCGCAGCAGCAGCGAGGCGGCCGCTTGCCACCGTCGGCCGCGGCTTCGGCGCAGTTGCACGATCCAATAGGCGATCACACCGCCGACGATCCCGAACAACAGGACGTCGCCGATCGAAAACGGCACGCGGCTCGAAAGCGGAACGAACGTTCGCGCGAGACCCGCATACACTCCGTTGGCGTACGCGTTCTCGATCCAGTCACGCGGGATCGGTGCAACCTGCAGCACGATCGCCGCGATAATGAGGGCGACATCGATCAGATGGCGTCGTACGGCCGTCATGCTAAAAAATCACCGTCGAGAGTTCGCCGACTTGCACGAACCCAATGCGCTCATAGAGCGCGATTGCCTCCACATTGAAATCGTTTACGTACAGCGATAGCGTTGCATTGCTCTCGAGCAGATGCCGGGCAACCGCCGACAACGCCGCCGTCGCGTAGCCGCGCCGGCGCTGGTTTGGCGGCGTCCAGACGCCTTGAATTTGCGCCGTGGCTCGCGTGCGTGAACCGACGTTGCACTGAAAACGAAGCGTGCCGTCGACGACCCACACCCACCAGGTGCCCTGCACGATACCGCGCCGCACGCCGGCACCGAAGCCTTGGCGATGTTCGCGCGGATCGTAGCCGAGTTCCGCCACCATCATTTCGGCGGAGTTCTCGATGACGGCGTCCGCGTCGTCAGGCGCGGCGAGTCGTACGTCCACGTCTGCAATGGGAACGAGTGCACGCGGTACCAGCGCATACAGCGGTTGATGTTCGCGTACGAGCGTCGGGCGGCCATGCCAGGAAGAAACGTCTTTCCACAACCGGTCGATCGCAAGCTTGGGTCCGACGAAACTGCGCATGCCGGGATGGCGGCGCAACTCGACGGCAAAGGCATCAACGGCGTTATCATCGTCGGCGGCGAGCACAAGTTGGGGGCCGAAATACGCGACGCCGGTGATCGCGCCCGTGCGATCGCGGTGCAGGACGAACTCGTCGGGCGTGGTGGCACCGTGGCCGCCCTCGAGCACCCACTGTAAGAACACGTTTTCATATGGACGACGGGCAAGATACACGATTGCATCGCGCCGCGTCGCTCGCGTCAATGGTTCGAGCAGAAATCCCCCGGCCCGAAGTGCCTACGTCAGTTGACGAATGAATGCCGGTTTTGACGTCGGCGCTTTGCTCCCGCCTTCGGGCTCCACGCTCAGGGCGACTGCTGCCAATCCGTCCGCATTTTCGGGCAGCGCTACGACCGCAACACCGGTCGAACTCGGTGAAAACGTCACGCTGGGCGCAACGGCTTTTGCGTCCTTTGCCAGCGTCCAGGCTTGGTACACTTTGCCCTTCGGTAGCGGCGGCAATTTTTTCAGCGCGAGATAGAGGTGCTGCCCGTGCCGGATGATCTCGCCGTCGGCGACCGCATAGTGCTGCGCATCGGGAGCGAACAAATCGGCCACCATTTGACGGTCACGGTTCTGAACGAGCGCGTTCGCCGCAATCTGTGTCTGCAACGTATTGGCTCGCATGTTGGCGTTCGCCAAATCGCTGCGCAGCGAGAAGTTTTGAATGATGCTGACGAACGCGAATACGGCAGCGGCCGCCGCTGCAAGACCGACGCCCATGAGCAGTCCAGGTCGTGCACCCGAAGCGCTACGCGCGGCGCCAATCGGCGTGATTTTCGCCGACGCCGCCTCGGCGCGTACGGTCGCCATCAGCCGCTCTTTCATGCGAGCCGAGCGCGCGCTGTCGACGGGCTCTTCGGCGGCGAAGCCAATAGCGTCTGCTGCCGGCCGCAGCGCATCAAATTCCGCGCGGGCTTCTGCATCCGTTAACATGAACGCGCTGACGCGCCGGTGTTCGGACGCCGGCAAGCTCCCGAGCGCATATGCCGCTACGAGTGACATCATCTCTTCGCGATCGGAGTGACCGTTCATAGCGACACGACGCCTTCGAGCTCAGCGCGCAGCCGGCGCAAGCCCGTTCGAATGCGCGTCTTGATCGTGCCGAGCGGAACGCCCGTTCGCCGAGCGATTTCTTCGTGCGTGCTCCCGCCGAAGAATCCCATTTCGATCGGCATGCGCTGTTCTTCGGGTAGGGCTGCCAGCGCCGCCCGAACGGTCTGTGAGTCAAGCCGCGCGAACACGACGTCATCGACGGTGCCTTCGACGGCAATATCGGCGGAAATCTCGTCTTCGCTTCGGACGGCGCGGCTGCGTAACACATCGAGCGCCCGGTTCCGGGTGACGCGCGAGAGCCATGCGCCGAAGTTCCCGACGCGAAACGCGTCGGGTGCACTCCAGAGTTTGAGAAAGACGGATTGCGTCAAATCTTCTGCCATAGTTGCATCACCGAGGACGCGCAGTGCGATCCCGAAAACGAGTCGATGGTATCCATCATAGAGCGACTCGAACGCGACGGTGTCTCGTTCGCGCAGTCGCTCCATGAGCCGTGCGCCATCTTCCACGTGCCGGGGGTTCGCGCGAATTGCGCTCAGCCCTCGGTAGTTCAACGCGCTGCCCCCGGACACGGATGGTCGCATTTGAGGATTAAATGCAAATTGGATGAAAAGACCCTGGGAATGACCGTTTTGGCCTCGCGCTTAGCTACCGCAACGTCAATCTGCGTGCTGACCGGCTCGGGCATCTCAGCGGAGAGCGGCTTACCCACCTTCCGCGGCGTCGGCGGTATGTGGCGCACGCATCGCGTCGAAGAGCTGGCGTCGCCGGAGGGTTTCGCGCGCGATCCGAAGCTTGTGTGGACGTGGTACAACGAGCGGCGTCACGCCCATCGCAGCGCCGAACCGTCGGCAGCGCATCGGGCGCTAGCTGCACTTGAAGAACGGAGCCTCGACTTCACGCTGGCAACTCAGAACGTCGACTCACTGCACATCCGGGCCGGTTCGAAGAATGTGCTCGAATTGCACGGTCAGTTGCGCGAAGCGCGCTGCACGGGCTGTACCGAACGGCGGGGCTTAGACGATCCGCTGCCGCTTGACGAGATCGAACATCACTGCGGCGGCCGGTGGCGGCCCGACATCGTGTGGTTCGGCGAATCGCTGCCGCAAATTATCTGGAAGCGCGCGGTTGAAGCAGCGCAGCGCGCCGATGTCATGCTCGTGATCGGGACATCGGCGATGGTCAATCCCGCAGCGATGCTCGCGACACACTACGCGCCCAGTGCATATGTCGTTGAAATCAATCCGGAAGAAACCGTGCTGAGCAATCGCGTCGACGAATCGATTCGCGCGGCAGCGTCGGAGGTATTACCGTCGCTTGTGTGAGGCCGCTTACGGCGGCAGTTGGTGCGGCGGTCCTTCGTCGTCTTCATACGTCGCCATCGGCGGCGGCGGGTCCGGCATGATCGGTCCTTCGTCGTTATCGAGATAGCGCGGAATACGCAGTTCCGGTAAGTCCAGCGGCGACGACGGTGACGATGTTGCCGTGCGCCGTCGCGGACGCATCGGCTGCGGCGGATCCGGCAGATCGATGCGCGGCATCGGTGCGACTTCGGGCGGCGGCGGTGACGAGCGCTCGACGGCGCGCGGTGTTTCCGGCGGCGGTGGCGGCGGTGCGGGCGGCAGCGGCGCTTCGGGCGGTGGTGGAGGTGGAGGCGCCGGCGGTTCGATGCGCGTCTCGGCAAAATCCGCCTGGGCCGGCATGGTGAGATTATCGCGATCGTATTTTTTGAGACCGCGCACGATAAACGCGTCGGCGAGGCGCTTGATTCCCGGCAGCGGGTGGCCCTTGATCGGAACGAGCGAAAAGAGATCGCGCACCACGTCGCACGTTGCCGCCGACGCGACGATATATGCGTTCAGATCGTTGGTTGCTTCTTGCAAGCGCGCTGCGATGAGTGTTTCCGGCCCGACGACGGTGAACTCGCGGCGCTCGTTATATCCAGCGTCACCGGCAATAACTTTGCCCGAATTGATGCCGATGCCGACTTGAATCGAGCGGCGCCCTTGCGCCTGCCAACGCTGATCCATCGCATCGACCAGCCGCACGATATCGAGCGCAGCGCGCAACGCGTGTTCCTCTTGAAACGTATCTTCAAGTGGAACTCCGAAGACGCCGATGATGCCGTCGCTCAAGAACTTGTCGATCATCCCGCGGTGTTTTTGAATCGACGTGCCGCCTAGGGTGAAGAATTCATTGAGGTAGCGCAGTGTTTCTTCAGGCGAGAGCGCTTCGGCGAATCCGGCGAAATTGCGAATTCGGCAAACCAAGACCGTGGCATGCATCGAACGGCCCGTATAGAGACGGGGATCCTTACGGCGCAAGAGCTCGTCGACGATGGCGGGCGAGACATAGCGAGAGAAAGCCGTCCGAATACGGGCGACTTCGCTACGCTCGGCACGATAGCGCCGTAGGTAGAACACCAAACCTACGATTGCGGCGAGGAGCAGAGCCCCCACCAGATAAGCCATAGGATGAACCCCTGCGCCGTCGTATGCTCGGGGTCCTATGGATGATTTGTCCTTTCTTCGTTCGAAGATCGCGGAATACGCGGACTACCGCGATCAAGAAGCGCGCCATCTCGTCGACAAAGAGGTGCGTGCCTACGTCGGTGAAGCGGTGGCGCGCATGCGCGAACGGCTCGGCCCGGCCGGTGCCGCCGATGTGCTCGACGACCTGTTGATGCGCTGCGAATTCTCAGACCAACGGGTCATTCGTGCGATGGATCACGGAAGTTTCGCGGACGAAAGCCTCGTCAAGCAGATTCATGAACTCGATCGCGCACTGATCGAGGCGGCCGACCGGGCCGGTGACGTCGGCTCGGACGGATTAAGCGCCTATGCGAAGGAAGTTGGCGTGCTGTTCGACCGGCGTTTCGGCGCGATTAATACGGCGCAACCCACCTAAACCTCAGGCGGGAAGGCCTGTAACGGCCGAACGATGCGCCCTAAATTGCGCAGAATGATCGCTAAGCACGCCACCGCAAGCGCTAGCCACAAGACCGCGGCGGGGACATCAGCGAGAATAAGCTTGCCGATGCCGAAGAGCGTGCCGTATACGAGTCCGAGTGCGGCCAGCCAATCGATGAGTGCGAGTCCGAGTGAGTCTTCAGCCAGCGCCGTCGGTTTTGCTAAACGCGCGACGCGCTTCCAACCGAAATCGTTCGGCCGAACACGTTCGTAGAAACGCACGAGCGTCGCATCTGATTCGGGCTTGGTCGCAAACGTGATGGCAAGCCATGCGATCGTCGTAGCCGCTACCGTAATCAATAAGCGTTTGGCAGTTGCATTGGGATCGTCGCCGGGAATAACGTTGAAGATATAGAGCGACGAACCGACAACGGCGGAAACGGCCAGCGCGCCGATTTCACTCCACGCGCTCACGCGCCACCAATACCAGCGCAGGATCATGACGAGACCGACGCCGGCCGTAAGCGTGAGCATGTATTTCCACGCTTCACCCACCGATGTCATGAAATGTGTGACGATCGCCGCGAGAATGACGCACGCGATCGTCATCAGCCGCGAGATCGTCACGTAGTGCTTTTCGCTGGCGTGCTGGTTGACGAAACGCCGGTAAAGATCGTTCGTAAAGTAAGACGCACCAAGGTTGAGATGCGTTCCAATCGTCGACATGTACGCAGCGAGAAACCCGGCCATCATTAGCCCGCGCAGCCAAACCGGCAGGTAGTCGATCAAGGTCTGAACGTAGCCCAGCTCTGCATCGATCTTGCCGTCAACTCCGGCTACACCGTGGGGATACAGCACGACGGCTGCGAGTGCCACGAGGATCCACGGCCACGGACGTAGCGCGTAGTGCGCGACGTTAAAGAAGAGCGTCGCAAGAATCGAGTCGCGTTCGGATTTTGAGGCAAAGATGCGTTGGGCGACATAGCTGCCGCCGCCGGGCTCTGCTCCCGGGTATGATGAGGCCCACCACGCAACGCCGATAAAAACGAAGAACGTCATCAGCGGCATCCACGCGGAATCGTTCGCGGGAAAGAACGCGAGAATCGATCCGCTCGTCCCGCCGTGATGTGTCGCATCGACTCCGGCAAGCTTCGCTTTGAGCGCGCCGATGCCGCCGACGGCAGCGACAGCCGCGACTGCAAGGACGATCGCCATCGTCATCTTCACGATGAACTGCAGCATGTCGGTCACGAGCACCGACCACAGTCCGCCGATCGTGACGTAGACGGCAGTCAGGATCAGACAAAAGATAATCGCCCACTCTTTATCGACGTGTAAGGTGAGCGACAGCACTTTTGCCATCGCAAGGTTCACCCAACCCATGATGATTGTATTCACGATCACGCCCTGATACACGGCACGCACGCCGCGCAGCGCAGTCGCCGCTTTTCCGCCGTAGCGGAGTTCGATGAACTCGACGTCGGTGAGCACACCCGAGCGCCGCCATAGTGCCGCGAAGAAGAAGACGGTAAGGCAGCCGCTGGCGGCCATGTTCCACCACAGCCAGTTTCCGGCGATACCGTTGTCATGCACAAAGCCGGTCACCGCCAGCGGCGTGTCGACGGCGAAGGTGGTCGCAACCATCGACGTTCCGGCTAGCCACCACGGTGCGCTGCGGCCCGACAGAAAGTATTCGCCGATGTTCTTGCCGGTGCGGCGTGCGTAATACAAGCCGATCGCCAAATTGATCGCAAAAAACCCGACGATCACGCCCCAATCAACGGCAGTCAGCACCATGGATGCGGGTCCTCCTCTTTTTCGCGCGCTTCTCTGAGCGCAACGTCGGCCCTTTGGGAATGGCGATCCGCTCCACGGTCAACCAAGCTCAACGTGGGGAAGGCGTGCGAATGCGTGGAAGCGCGCTCGCGATGGGCTTCGTGCTGCGCTTTGCTTTGCTCGGACTTGCGTTGATTGCAAGCAGCGCTGCGGCTCGCGCATCCGTGATGCCCACGCTCGTGCCCGAACCGGTGTCGATCCGATCGCTGCCGTGTCGCGGAGGCGCACGGGCGCTCGACGCGCCGTTGCGGTTTCCGCGTTCAATCGACTCCGGTGGTTTTGAGATCCTACGCGAACGCTGGAGCGCGCTCGGTATTCCCGCCCCGGTGCTCGCGTCGCAGGCGGATGTTACGGTCGCTCCCATCACGATCGCGCCTTTGTTTACGAAATACGTCGGCGAAAACTACTCGCTGGCAATCGACTCCGAGCGGATCACGATTTCTCGGAGCATTCCCGATTCGGCTGCGGTCTTCAATGCACTGACGACGCTCGCGCAGTTGCCGCGTCGCAATGGCGGCCGCTGGGAGCTTCCGTGCGTTGCCATTGCCGACAGCCCGGCGCTGCGTTGGCGTGTCGTCTCCGACGATATAT
>Ga0302324_100006091_pt1 | contig 26156 bp, 23 predicted proteins | sample Palsa_T0_1_FD_201949 | JGI IMG/M metagenome (GOLD analysis project Ga0302324, IMG submission 201949) | Peat permafrost microbial communities from Stordalen Mire near Abisko, Sweden - Palsa_T0_1 | ecosystem: Environmental > Terrestrial > Soil > Palsa > Peat permafrost | place: Sweden: Abisko... | reverse complement strand
CCGCCGGATCTCTTCGAATAGTTCCACTTTGCTCCTCCTATCCATCCCGGAATCTTCTCATCCGGGGCTGTTCAGGGGGGCCAAATTAGACGATCGAAGTGGGCCAAATTAGAGGAGCGAACTCAGCGGTGGCCAAAGGCCATCTCAATCTGGAGAGAGGAGCTGAACTTATGACAGCAAACGGAAGTAAACCCTTTGGCTCATTGTGGCCGGCCTTGGTCGTGGCGTCCCTCCTGTGCGGGGCCGCCGCAGGGCATCTTTGGGGGACCTGTGTCCCATGCTACAACGCATTCGACAGCGATCCGTCCGGGAAGTACAAGACAAACAAGTGCTTCATGGGTAACTGCCAGGGCGACTCGTACCAGTCGTGGTGCTATCAAGAGATTTGTAAGGCGTGCAAGAAGGGCGCATGCTCTGTGGACGGAACGAGCGCCTTCGCTTGCCCGGCCGGCGGTAACTGCGACGGTACTCATCCCACGGAGCACTCGCTCTGCCAAAACTCGTGTGGGTGCTAGCGGATTGGAGCGGGCGATGGATACGCAAACCAGATCGAAAGCTCTGCGCGGGCCCGTACGTCGGGGCCTGATCGCCTGCGCCATGGCTGCGTCGGCGGGCTGTGTCGCCTCCTTTCTGGCGACCCGGCAGCCGGTGCGCGCCGCTGACCCCGTGCCGCCCGTGCCGTTCTCGGCGGTCGTTGTTACGAGTTATTTTTCGCCTGAGGGTAAGCTGGCGCGCACGGCCTCGTACGACTACTACCGCTTCAGGGACGGATCCTTCGCCATGGTCAACCAGCGTCAGGTTTATCCTGTAGCGAAGCAGTGGGCCGGCGACGTCGTGGATCTTCAGTTGCACCGCGACCTCATCATCGAGCCGGTCACCAGGTCCGTCATCACGCTGAAGCGTACCCGAGAAGAGCAGCTGAGCTTTCTAGCGGGCCTGTGGAACGAGAATTGCCCAGACGCCGACGACCACGTTGAGGCCAGGGAGGACGGCGAGACGCTATTGGGCTTTCCGACGGTGCATATCACAACGCGCCTGAGTCCGACGTGGAAGCAGGACCGCTGGATGGTTTTGAAGCTCAAGTGTTTCTCGGTGAAAGATATTGATGTCTCCGGCGATTCCAGGGACGAGACGCTCGTCACGTCCTTGTCCGAGGGCGAGCAGCCCCGCAGCGTTCTTTCGCCTCCGGGCGATTACGCCGAGCGCGCTCCAGGGGAGGTGGCGAAGGCCTACGCGCTGGCGTCCGGAGGCGACCAGATCTTCCGTCCTCGACTGTTGGCACGGCTCGCCAAGGAATACAAAGCCGGGCGCTAGGCGTTGGCGAATGCGACATCCCTGGCGACCATTTGCGGCGGCATCCGGGGGCGGGGTGGTTAGCGAAGACGCGACGGACGGCTTCGCGCCCGGCGACGGGGGCGCTCCGCGGTCCCTCGGAGATGCAGACTGCGCATCCGCACTCGGTACTCGGCCGCGCGGCCCTGGGGGGCAATGGTCCAGTCTGGATGGACTTACGTGGCGCCTTTACTCACGGTGCGCGCGGAAGGCGAGCAGACTTCTTCGGCAATCTTCAAGGGCGCTCACCAGGGTTGCCCAGCGCCTGAGCCGTCTGAGCGGGGAACTTCTGTTTGTTCCAAGCTCGGATGACATATACATCGTGAGTTACCCGCGCTCGGGAACCACTTGGCTACAGATGATCCTGTACCAGCTCACGACGGACGGCAAGATGGACTTCCACCATATTACGGAGATCGTTCCCTTCTTCGAGCGTGCCCTTAGCCTCGGCCAGAATCTCAACGCCCGGAGGCCGCCCCGCATCTTCAAGACGCATCTGACATACGGCCAGATTCCGAAAGGGCCTTTCAGATACATTTACGTGGCTCGAAACGGGAAGGACGTCCTCACGTCGTACTTCCACTTTCACAGGAGCCATCTGGGGTTCAAAGGCACGCTGGACGATTTCCTCAGTGCGTTTGTTCGGGGGAAGGTGGGTTACGGCTCATGGTTCCAGCACGTCGCGGACTGGAAGAGCCACGCGAGCGACGGCGACGTCCTCTTCCTGCGATACGAGGACTTGCAAAGAGACCTGAGCGAATGGCTACCGAGGATAGCGGCGTTCTGCGGTGCCGATATTCCACCGGGTAGGGCGGACGAGATTCTGGAACGATGTAGCTTCGCGTACATGAAGGCGCACGAGAGTAAGTTCGATTTCATGCATCAGGTCCTGTTGGAGAGGCGCTTCGCCGAAGGCGAATTTATACGCGAGGGGAAAACGGACTCCTGGACGGGACTCCTCACGGACTCCCAGAGTCAGCTCTTCGAAGAGGCAGCCGAGCGCTGGCGCAGGGCAGCGGCGTCCGGGCGCCCGCCCCGCTTTCCGAAAGCGCCTCGCCGACGGCCGGCGTCGGACGGCGACCCTGCCGTGGACCGCCTAGTTGAGGAGTGAGCTTACAGTCGGAACTCGCGCACCATCTCCACGCAGGCCTTCACATTCTCCACCGGCGTCTCAGGCAGAATCCCGTGACCCACATTGAAAATGTGTCCGGGCCGCGTGCCCGTGCGCTTCAGCAGTTCGGCGATCTTCATCTTCAGTTCTGGCAGCGGCGCGAACAGCGCCACCGGATCCAGATTGCCTTGCACCGCCGAGCGATAGCTGATATCGGTCCACGCCTGGTCGATATTGACGCGCCAGTCCACGCCCATCACGTCGCCGCCAGCCGCGTGCAGTTCTTTGAAGAAGCCCGATGCGCCCGTGCCGAAGTGGATCACCGGCACGCCGGTGGCGCGGATGCGCTCGATGAGCGCGCGCGAATAGGGCTGCACGAAGCGCACGTAATCGTCCGGTCCCAGCGCGCCCACCCAACTGTCGAAGACCTGTATGCAGCGCGCGCCGGCGCTTACCTGCAGGCTGGCGAAGGGGGCCTGCACATCCACGATCTTGCCCATCAGGCGGCGCCACAGGATCTCGTCGGAATACATCATGCGCTTGGTGCGGATGTAAGTGCGCGAGGCGCCGCCTTCGATCATGTAGCTGGCCAGGGTAAACGGCGCGCCCACGAAGCCGATCACCGGCACCTTGCCCGCCAGCGCGCGGACCACGTTCTGAATGGCCTCGCCGACGTAGCCCAAGTCGTCCGTATTGGCTGTCGAAAGGCTGTCCACGTCGGCGTTGGTGTGGACCGGATTATCGATGCGCGGACCTTCGCCGGCGGCAAAACGCAGCTTTAAGCCCATGGGTTCCACGGGCAACAGCAAGTCGGCGAAGATGATGGCGGCATCCACGTCCAGTATTTCCACCGGTTGCAAGGTGACGGTCGCCGCCAGGTCCGGGCGCTTGCAAATTTCGAGGATGCCGTGCCTGGACCGGATCTCCCGGTACTGACGCAAATAGCGGCCCGCCTGGCGCATGAACCATACTGGGCGAACATCGGTGGGTCTGCGCTTGCACGCATCCAAAAACCGGCTTGTCATGGGAGCCACGCGCATGGCTGTTCCGTCCTGTCTTCGCAAAAAAAGGCGCGAAATCCTTGAGGATTATGTTGCGCCGCCCAGTGGCGGCCATTGATGAAAAACGGCTTCGCCCAAGCCTCGCTGTCGATGGTGCGCGGGGTGACGAGAGAAACCGATAACATGCCCGGCGCCGGATAGCCGGTGCGGGGGTCCATTATGTGGCTATAAACGTGACCTTCAGCCACGAAGAACTTCTCGTAGTTGCCGGAGGTGGACATGGATTCGTTCTTCAGAAAAACCTCGGCCACGCTCTTGCGCTCGTTCTTGGGATCGCGGATCGTGATCCGCCAGCCGCGCGGCTCATTGGGCGGCGCGCCCAGCCCATAGATGCTGCTGCCGGAAGCCGCTACCAAGGCGATGGCAATGCCTTTCCCCTTGAGAACGCCGACCATACGGTCCACGGCGTAGCCCTTGCCGATGCCGCCGGGATCGAGTTCCATGCCTGTCCGGTCGAAGCTAACGGTCTGGTTGCCGGGGTCGAGATGTACGTGCCGGTAGCCGACGCTCTGCATCGCCGCCATCACTTCGGCGCGATGCGGCAAATGCCCCGTCCCTTTGTAGAAGCCCCAGACTTTCATTAGCGGCCCGACCGAAATATCGAAGGCGCCTTCGCTGCGGCGGCTGTACTCCTGGCAGGCGGCCAGCAACTGGAACAATTCGGGCGAGACATGCACCGGGTGCAGGGCAGCCTCGCGGTTCACTTCGCTCCACTCGCTATCGGGCTTATAGTTCGAAAGCATACTATCCAGTTGCCGTACTTCGTCGAAGGCGGCTCCCACGGCGGCCTCCATTTGTTCCCGGTTGTAACCGTAGACGGCAATGGAATAGGCGGAGCCCATGGCCTCGGCGCTCTGTTCCAGGCGCAACAACTCCCGGCCAGCCTGGGCAGGCCAGCAGGGCCGCCCCACTGTCAACAAAAACAAAAGTACCACGTTTTGTTTGACTTTAGGGCTGATTTTCCGTTGGCGCACGCTTTTTTTTCGCCCTCTTCAGCAGGATCTCGACCCGCGTGGCGGCGTCCGGGTGGTAGTCCGGCTCGAAATGCAGTTCGGGAATTCTCCTGAGACTCAGGCGGCTTGCCAGTTCATGCCGCAGGTAATTCCGGGCATGCTCCAGGGCGGCCATGGCTTGATTCTGCTCGTGCTCATCGCCCCCCAGGCCGACCCTGACCATGGCGTGGCGCGAATCCGGAGTGACGGTCACGTCGGTAACATCCACGGAGGCCAGGCGAGGATCGGAAAGCTCAAACCCGATGATCTCGGACAATTCCTCCCGAACCGCTACGGAAACCCGCCTGGAACGATGCTGCTGCATGTAAAACCTGTGGCTGGTGGGCAGTGGCTGGTGGGCGGTGGTTGTGATCTAAGCCACCAGCCACAAGCCACCATCCACCGCCCACCGTCTTTTCACATCCATTCAACTGTCGCGCCGGTCAGTTCCGAGCCCAGCAGCGCGGCCGCTTCTTCTTCGACCGACTGCAATACCTTTTCGGCGAATGTGTGGTCGGCAGACACCGTCACCGCCGCCACCACGGCCCGCTGCCATAGATCCTGGCAGTCGATCTCCGCCACCGCCACGTTGAACTTGCCGCGCAACCGGTCCTTCAGGCTTTTCACCACGTGGCGCTTGTCCTTCAAGGAGTGCGAATTTTGCAGGACGATTTCGAGCGTCAGCACACCGATCGTGGCCACGGCGCCTCAGGCGAAAACTTCGGTGGCCACACGCTCGGTGACGAACGCTTCGATGATATCGTTCTGCTTGATATCCCCGAAGTTCTCCAGCGTGATGCCGCACTCCATGCCGCTCTTCACCTCGCTGACGTCGTCCTTGAAGCGGCGCAGCGAACTGATCTTGCCGGTGTAGACCACCACGTTGTCGCGCAACAGGCGCACTTCGCTGTCGCGCGTGATGGAGCCGTCCTGCACCTGGCATCCGGCCACGTTGCCGACCTTGGTAATGCGGAAAGTATCGCGCACTTCGGCCTTACCCCGGTAAACTTCCTTGAACACGGGCTCCAGCAGGCCGGTCATGGCCTTCTTGATCTCGTCGGTCAGGTTGTAAATGATGGTGTGCAGCCGGATATCCACTTTTTCCTGCTCGGCCAAAACCGAGGTATTGCGTTCCGGGCGGACGTTGAAGCCGATGATGATGGCATCGGAGGCGGAGGCCAGCAGCACGTCGGACTCGTTGATGGCGCCCACGCCGGAGCGCAGCACGCGGATCTTGACTTTGTCGTTGGACAGCTTCTGCAGCGTATCGCTGAGGACCTCGGCGGAGCCGCCCACGTCGGCCTTGAGGATGATGGGCAATTCGGTGACTTCGCCGGCCGCCAGCTTCTTGTGCAACATCTCCAGGGTGATGCGGCTGCTCTTGGCCAGGGTGGCTTCGCGCACTTTGGCTTCGCGGAAAAGCACGATCTGCTTGGCCTTGGCGGTGTCGGTCACTACCTGGAAATCGTCGCCGGCTTCCGGCATGGACTCCAGGCCCAGCACCTCGACGGGCGTGGAAGGCTCGGCCTCGCGAATCTGTTCGCCGCGGTCGTTCAGCATGGCGCGCACTTTGCCGAAAACCGCGCCGCAGATGAAATAGTCGCCCACGTGCAGCGTGCCGTTGCGCACCAGCACGGTGGCCACCGGTCCGCGGCCGCGATCCAGCTTGGCTTCGAGCACATTGCCCATGGCCGGGCGGGCCGGATTGGCTTTGAGATCCTGCAGGTCGGCCACCAGCAAAATCATCTCCAGCAGCAGATCCAGGTTGATCTTCATCTTGGCGGAAACGGGCACCATGACCGTATCTCCGCCCCAATCCTCGGCCAGCAGGCCGCGGTCGGAAAGCTGCTGTTTGATACGCTCGGGCTGCGCGTCGGGCTTGTCGATCTTGTTGATGGCGACGACGATAGGAACCTTAGCGGCGCGGGCGTGGTCGATGGCCTCCAGGGTTTGGGGCATCACGCCGTCATCCGCCGCCACCACCAGCACCACGATGTCGGTCACCTTGGCGCCGCGGGCGCGCATGCGGGTGAACGCCTCGTGGCCCGGGGTATCGATGAAGACCACCTTGCGGCCGTCTTTTTCGACGTAATACGCGCCGATATGCTGGGTAATTCCGCCGGCCTCTTTGCCGGCCACATTGGCTTCGCGGATGGCGTCCAGCAACGAAGTCTTGCCGTGATCCACGTGTCCCATGATAGTGACCACGGGGGCGCGTTTGAGCAGGTCTTTCTGTTCTTCGGCGACCTCGACTTTTTGCTGGGATTCCTCTTCATACGTAATGGTGCTGGTGGAAGCTCCGAACTCGCGCGCCATATCGGTGGCCAGCTTGGAATCCAGCGTCTGGTTGATGGTGGCCAGGATGTTGCGGTCCATCAGTTTCTTGATGACCATGCTGGCCTTGACATCCAGCTTTTCGGAAAGCTCCTTGACCGTGATGCCTTCGGTAACGGTGATCTCACGGCTGACGGGGGGCGGCCCGGAGGGAGTCTGGCGGCGCGTGGAAGGGCGCAGAATCCTTTCTTCCGGCTCCGCGCTGCGATCGCGCTGCGGACGGCCGCGATTGCCGCCGGGGCGGCGCTGCTGATCGGGCAGCGGGGGCGCAACGGCCGGTTCCATGCCCGGACGCCGCGAGGTGGGGTGCATCGGGCGCGGCCCGCCGGGGCGCATGGGGACGCCCGGGCGGACACCGGGGGCCTGCCGGGCAACCACGGGCTGGCCCGGACGGAGCGGTCCGCGATATATGGGTTGTCCCGGAGCCGGAGCGCTTTGCGGCCGCGGAGCACCGGGCCCCATCGGACGGGCGGGCGAGGGAGGCGCGGGCATGCCCGGCGAAGCGGCGCGGGGCTGGTTCAGCTTGGCTGCCAGATCCGCCCGCGGCGGTACCACGGGGCGCGCGGCAGGCTGTCCGGCAAGCGGGCGCGCGGGTGGCCTGGGGGCGGAGTGAATGGGAGCGCCGGGCGCCGCGGATGGGGCCGCACCGGCGGGCGATATCGGCATGCTCGGAGCGCGCGCGGCGACACTGGGCCGAGTCAAAATCGGAGCCGATGGAGAGGCCGACGGAGAAATGCCCGGCGGCATCGGTTGGCGCGGTCCGGACAGCACCTGGCCGGGCCGTGGCGGAGGAAGCGGTCTGGACACGGGCGCCAGCGGGCGGCCCGGCCCCGTCATCGCGGCCGGCGGCGTGAGCGCGACGCGCGGGGCGGCAGGCTGCGCGCCCGGCGGCGACCCGGCCGCCAATGGCGGACGAATGGGGAGCGCCGGGCGGCCCGCCGGACGATCCGGCGCCGTTGGCGCGGCGGCCGGCTCCGGAGCCTTCTCTTCAACAGCCACGGGGACCAGCGGCGCCCGCGGCGCAGCCGGGGAAACCGGCGATATCTCCACCTCCGCGGCCGGCTGTTCGAGAGGCGCCGCGGCGCGCTCTTCCGGCTCGGCGTAGCCGCCGGGGACAGCTCCCGTGAATATCCGCCGTAGTTTGACGGCGACATCTTCATCGACCGAGCTGGAGTGGGTCTTCTTTTCGGTTACGCCCAACTCAGGGAGCTTGTCAAGGATCTCGTGCGCCTTGACTTCCAGCTCCCGAGCCAGCTCGTTAATGCGAATCTTATTCATAGATACAACTGTCTCGCGGAGGCGCACCTCACTCGCGTTGCGAACCGCCGTCTACCGACTGGTCGTGAGAAACGCGCCCCGAGTCTATTATGGTATCAGACTCGCCCGCGGTCTCAATGTCTCGCGGCTCCCCGGCTTCGGCGGCGGCGGCTTCCGCACCGGTTTCCGCGCCGGTTTCCGCAGCCGTGTCCGCTTCCGGCACCGGCGCGCCTTCCGCTACAAATTCTTCAATGGCTTGCGACTCCTGTTCCGCGGCGGCTTGCGCCTCCGCCGGCCCGTCGCTCGGGATTTCGGCTTCGACCGCAGCGTCCTCCGGTGACGCCGCCGGCGCGGGTTCTTCAAACTGGCTGTAGTAAGCGGTCACCGAATCCCGAATGTTCTCCACCATCTCCGGATCGATGCCGGGGATCTCCTGCAACTGTTCCGGGGTCATGCTGCCCAGCTTATCGATGGTCGCCACACCGGCCTCCGCCAGCGTTCGGGCCAGCTCTTCGGCCATGCCATAGGCCACCAGCGTGGACACCGGCTCCGGCGGATTTACCAGAGCGGCCATGGCGGACTCCACCTCCTGGCGCTTCTCTTCTTCGCTCTTGATGTCCACCTTCCACCCCAGCAGCTTGGCCGCCAGGCGGACATTCTGCCCCTTCTTGCCGATGGCCAGCGAGAGCTGCGAATCGTCCACGATCACTTCCATGTGCTTTTCGAGCGCGTCGACGATGGTCACGCGGCTGATCTTCGCCGGGCTCAAGGCGTGCGTGGCGAAGGTCACTGCGTCCTCCGAGTATTCGATGATGTCGATCTTTTCGCCGCGCAGCTCGCGGATGATGGATTGCACGCGCATGCCTTTCATGCCTACGCAAGCGCCCACGCTATCCACGTCGCGGTCGCGGCTCTGCACGGCGATCTTGGTGCGCTCGCCGGCTTCCCGCGCGCAGCCCTTGATGGTCACGGTGCTGTCGTAAATCTCCGGAACTTCCTGTTCGAACAGGCGCATCACCAGCTCCGGCGCGGCGCGCGAAACCACCACCCCCGGTCCCTTGCTGGACTTGTCCACGATGCGGATGACGCAGCGTACGCGGTCGCCCACGCTGTAACTTTCCAGGCGGGACTGCTCCTTCTTCGGCAAGCGCGCTTCCGTCTTGCCCAGATCCAGAATGTAATCCGGACCCTCCACCCGCTTCACGGTGCAGTTCACCAGTTCGCCGGTGCGGCCGGAATACTCGTTAAAAACCGTCTCCCGCTCGGCCTCGCGCACCTTTTGGAAAATTACCTGTTTGGCGGTCTGCGCCGAGATACGGCCCAGCAAGTCGGTCTTCTTGGGGATCCGAATTTCGGTGCCGACTTCGGCTTCCGGATCGAAGCGGCGCGCCTCGGCCAGGGTCATTTCCTTAACCGGGTCTTCCACCGTCTCGACCGCCTTCTTGACCGCGAAAAGCTGGAGGGCGCCGGTCTTCTCGTGCAACTCGGCGATGTAGTCCTCCGTGGTGCGGAAGTGCTTGCGCGCGGCGATCAGCATGGCGTCCTTGACGGCGTCCAGAACGATCTTCGGATCGATGCCCTTTTCCTTGCTCAATATCTCGATGGACTGAAAAATCGTTTCCAAAGTGTTCCTCTCTTATTCTGTGTCGCTGGATTGTTAACCCGATGGCGAGGAGGGTTTACCACTCAAACTTCAAGTTCGCCTTTTCCACCTGGTCGAAGGGAAAGCGGATCTGCCGGCCGGCGGCTTCCAGGCTGACGACGCCATCGGCGAAGCCCGCCAGGACGCCCTCCCAATGGCGCTGGTTTTCGACCGGCGCGCGCAGGGTGACCTTGGCCTTCTTCCCCTGGAACCGCTCGAAATCGCGCGGCTTCAGCAGCTTGCGCTCGAGGCCCGGCGAGCTGACTTCGAGCGTATAATGGCCGGGCACCACATCCTCCACGTCCAGAATGGCGCCGACCTGGTGCGAGATCAGCTCACAATCGGCGTGGGACACGCCCTCGGGTTTATCGATAGAAATGCGCACAAACTGGTTGTTCCCGCCGCCTTTGGCTTCCACTTCGACCACTTCAATGCCTTCGGAGAGCGCCACGCGCTGCGCGATTTCCTCGATGCGCGACGATATTTCCGGCTTCATAGCAACAAAAAAGTGGGCTTTCGCCCACTCGACAGGTTCGACACTCCAAACACTATTGTACAACGGATGGGGGGAAATGCAAGTTCGGCGGAGAGTGGAGAGGGTGCGAGGGTGTGGATTGCCGACGCGGAGAGATTGACACCGAGCCTCGGCTGCCGTACAAAAGAAGTAGAAGCGGAGAATGTCATGAAGAAGCCCGTTAGAGAATCGGCTGCCAGGAAATCCGCCGCCAAGAAGGCGACAGGGGCGAATCATCGGACCGCGCGCAAGCCGCGGCTAACCGGCTGGCGGCGCGCATTTGAGCGCAATCTGCGGGCCGAGGGCTACAGCCCCGAAGAGGCTCGGGAACTGGTCGAGATAGCCGCGTCCTAATGGCCCTCTCTCTGGCCCAGGCGATCACCCAAATCCAAAGCTACATCGACTTCCTGCATCAGTACAACCGGCTGCCAGCGCGCTCACTCAAACGATTTGCGGACCGCCGCGCGCAGCGAGCCATGGCCCGTACCGTGCGCCAAGGCAAACGTTTGCGCCTGGGCGGTTACGAGTTCTCCGCAGTGCGGTTTCGTTCGGTATCCGGCGACGCCGTCGAAGCCGTGCTGGGGATCGACCGCCGGCTTCGGCCCGCTCATCCGCCACGCGCCTTCGTGGGCCACCGCTTCACGGCGGCGGTGACCAATAACCTGCGCCACAATCTTCAACTCCTGTGCCGCCCGTATGGCATCAGCCTCTGGTACTCGGATTCGGATATGCCGAACGGCTCCGTTTTCGAAACCATCGTGCAGCGCATCCGCCAAAGCGACTTCTGCGTGTTCGACGACCGCGAAACCGAAGTGCGGCCGAACGTGTTGATCGAACTCGGCGTGGCCATCGGCATCGGCAAGCCGTACTTCTATCTGAATTATCGGAAGAAACGCAAAGTCGCCATCGCGCGGCGTAAGGAGGTCATTACGACCGCCAGCGACCTCGCGGGTATGCTGTACATCCCGTACACATCATACGAGGACGTTTGCCTTGAACTCGCGATGCGGCTGCCCGGGTTTCTCGTCGATCGGAACCTCCTGCTCGAACCTGAATAGCGGGTCGGTGGGGCGCCGGTCAGAGTCACGAAATAGGGCTACCCGTCAACCTGTGCGGCTGCGGGCGGGTGGCCATGCCCCTCGATTCCGATAAGGGCGTCGATGGCCGCTTGCGTAATCGGGTGATACCTGGGGCGGGCCTCTGCGTATATGGCGCTGGCCCGCACGCGGCCCTCCGCGGACTTCACCAGTTCTTCGTAGATCGGCTTGATGTGTTTCCGCCTTCCCACGGTAGTCAGAAAATCCTTCAACGCAGCGTCCGCCGGCTGGTAACGATTGCGCACCGACATCGCCAGCCATCGCCGGAGCACCTCGCTATTCCCCGACGCAGTGAACGCAAAAGAGCGGTCCAACTCCATCATCCGACCCGCGCCCAGATCCATCGGCAGAGCATCCAGAAAATGAAGCACCTCGTGGGTGCTCCATCCGGCCTCGGCGAGCGCCTCCGCCGGGATCTTGCCCTCGGCCCACCGCTCCGCCATTTGCTCCACCGAAGCCAGCGCGGGCGACTCGGCCTTGGGCGCGGAAGCCGGCAATCCCGGCTCATAGATCCACTCGCGCAACCGCAGCGACTCCTCCAGCTTGCGATCGCCGTTCAGCAATTCCACTTCGATGTATTCGACCGCCTGGGCGGTGGTGATGCTTTGGAACGCGAAATGGCGGAAATATGATTTCAGGAAGCTATCGAAGCGCTGCCGCCCGGTGGCCAGCTCCAGGCTCTTGAGAAACAGCGCGCCCTTCTCGTAGGGAACCAGCGTGGATCCTTCATCCGGATCGCGCCCGTCGAGATCGATGTGCAGAACCCGATCATGAGGCGGCAAACCCGCCATCTCGGCTTCCAGTTCCCACCGGCGCAACACTTCTTCCATTTCCGCGCGCTCACGCCCATACACTTTTTCAACGATGCGCTGCTCGATATAGGTGGTGAAGCCCTCATTCAGCCAGAAGTCGCTCCAGGTGGCGTTCGTGACCAGATTGCCCGACCATGAGTGGGCCATTTCATGCGCGATCAAGGACACCAGGCTCTGATCCCCGGCGATCAGCGTAGGAGTGATGAAGGAAACCTTGGGAATCTCCATACCGCCGAACGGAAAGCTGGGGGGCAATACCAGAATGTCGTAGCGTCCCCACCGGTACGGCCCATACAGATCCTCGGCCACCTGCAGCATGCGCTCCGTCCCGGCAAATTCGCGTGCGGCCTTGGCGAGCAACGGCGGCTCGGCATAGACGCCGGTGCGGTGGCCGGTCGCCTGGAAATCGAGGTCGCCCACGGCCAGCGCGATCAGGTACGCTGGGATCGGTTCCGGCATACGAAACACGTAGCAGCCAGTCCGGCGCCCCTCCATCTCTCCGTCCGCGCCCATCACCGCGGCCAACCCCTCGGGCGTCCGGATGCGCGCCGAGAAAGTCACCCGCACACCCGGCGTGTCTTGCAACGGGATCCAGCTTCGCGCGTGTATCTCCTGCGATTGCGTGAAGAGGAACGGAGATCTTCCGGAGGCGGTCTGCGCCGGTTCCAGCCACTGCAAGCCGCTCGCCGCTGGGGATGTGGTGTATGCGATTCGCACGAGCCGATGCTCCGCGGAGACTTCGATATTCAGCGGAGCGCCTAGAATGGCGTGCCTCGGTCCCAAAGTATGCCGCAATGCCGAGAAATCGCGGCCGTTTTCCGAACCCTCGACCGAGTGAATCGCCAGGTCCCGTGAATCCAGGACCAAGACATGGCTTGACTCATCGAGCCGGTCGAACGCCAGCGTGACAACGCCTTGAATCTGCCGGCGCTCAAAGGAAACCTCGAGGTCCAGATCCACGTGGCGCACTCGAAACCGGTCCGGCTCCGAGTACGAATGCGCGTCCCGTTCCGTACCGCGCTCGACCGTTGAAGCCGCATCCCCGGCATCCGCTTGTGCTTTCAAACTGAACCTTTCCTCTCCATCCAACGTTAGCATTGTTAGACTCGTGGAAACCGCACCGTGAACCCCTGTCCCGGCAGGATGGGTATTGGAAATTCATATTTACAGCCTGCGGAATCGACCTCGGTAGGCTGCAGTTCGGATTCCCGGTTGGCCGGAAGATCCACGATTACCTTCAAGATATCCTTAGGGTAGTTTATCCTCAGCGTGGTCACCTCGACCGGGTACTTGGCAAAGAAAGGTACGATCGACCCCACGTGGAAGTATTCGGTGGATGTGAATACGAATTGGTAAGCGGAAAGCACATCGTGAACGGGAATCTCAAATGGCTTCGAGAACGCGACGTAGTCCCCAACCACTCTCGGAAGATCTTCTGGTTTGTTGCCCTGGTCCGGATAATGGAAGACGAGATTGTGACCGGGCTTCTGAAGAAGGTTACGTGCGGTAACTTCATTGATCGTGGTTTCGCCCACACGGGCAAACAGAGACCGCTCCACTTCATAAACGGCAGAGTATGTTGTCGGAGACGCAGCGGTATTAGCCATTTCGTACTTCGATTCCGTCTGGAGTTTCACGTAATCGACATTGTCCGGCAGCATGGAGATCCGGTACGTGATCTTCCAACTCCGGCGCACCAGATTCGCCTTTAAGAGCTTCTCATCTATGTACTGGAACATCTTATCCGGCAGCAGGCGCGCCAAAACCCGAGCGAGGACCTGAGGCGACGCCTCCCGGATCACGTCTTCCACGAGCCGCCGCTTGGCGGGGGCGTCGACGAGCCGCTCCAACACCAGCGCAATGACGACCGCTTCTCCGATGCCCCTGAGCAGGGCGCCTGCCGCTTCCCTCCATACCTCAGGCAAGCCGGTTCCCGAAAGGACATCTTTCCACTAAGGCGCGATCAGGCCCAACCCGAATACGGCCAGACCGCCCCGAACGATCCATAGTCTCGTCTTATCCCGCATGTTTCTCGCCCAAGGCCTCTCTACTCCCGGCAGATTTTGTCCATACTATATCACGGTCTTCCGTTAAGCTCGAAGCCGCGGCGTATTCGAAGCGGAGTTATCCAACATTCCTCCGCGGCGGCTATTTGCAGTAACCTATCGCACCATTCGCGCGCCTAAAGAGATTGGTAAACAACTTATGCGGCTGCTTCTCTTGGCAGGGATCTTCACCGTGGGATGTCTGGCGCAAGAGATGGCGCCGCCGAACCAACCCGCCGCGTCACAAACTCTGACCATTCCGGCGGGGACCAAAGTCGTATTAGGACTGACGAGTCCCGTGTGGGTCAAATCCGCTCAGCCCGGAGAGACAATTTACGCGGAGACTACGTTCCCAGTAGCTGTCGACGGCGCGATGGCGATTCCGCCCGGGACCTATGTCAAAGGCGCGATCGACATCATGTATCGCGCCAGTTCGAGAGCGGATCACGCCGAATTCCGGATGAGTTTCGCGCAGATCGTCTTTGCCAACGGCTACAACGCCGCGCTGCCCTCAGCCGACGCCACGGTGAATGTGCTAATAGCGGGGCGCAGCGATGTTCTGCTGGACAACGGCACGCAGTTCGAGATGGTCCTGGAGCAGCCGCTGCCGTTGGACGCGGCGGCCATCGCCGCGGCGGTGCGCATCTCCAGGGCGCCCAAACCGTCGGATTGGAAATCGGCATCGTTGTGCCGCCCTGTTCCCGCTACCCCGGGGACTGCGGACACCTATTTCCCGGGTACCCCTGGCACTCCCTCCATCGACATTCCGGGTGGTCCCGGCATGCCCTCGACCAGCATTCCAGGGACGCCTGGCACGCCGGGAACGCTGATCCCCGGCAGTCCGGGATCCCCAGGCATGGCGTGCCCGGGGCCGCCGGCGGTGATTTCCGCGCCCGCCGCGCACAAGGAGTCGTTCGTTCTGGCGCATCCCGTTCGCGAGGGTGGGCAGACGCTGCCGGCCGGCAGTTATGAAGTGGCCTGGGACGGGCTGGGTCCGCGGGCCCAGGTGCGGATTCTCGGGCGCGGGAACTTGGCTGTCAACGTTCCAGCGACGGTGGCCGCGCTGGGCAAAGATGCGCCCGCGAACGACGTGGCGTGGCGCACCAATCCGGATGGCTCGTTCTCATTGGATTTACTTCAGTTCAAGGGCCGGAATTTCGCTCTGCGTTTCGATCCTTGAAAAGATCGCCTAAAAATCGGGAGACATGTTCATGCGAATGCTCGCTTTCACCCTGCTGCTGACCGCCTTGGGATGTCTGGCGCAACAACCAGCGCCGCCCGCCGCCGGATCGGCGGCCATCACGGTTCCCGCGGGGACCAAAATTCCGTTACGGCTGACCAGTCCTCTGGGGACTAAAACCGCGCAGGCGGGCGATGCCGTGCATGCCGAAGCCGCCTTCCCCGTGACGGCCGGGAATACCGTGGCGATTCCTCCCGGCACCTATGTGGAAGGCGTGATCGACGAGGTGACCCCGCGCGGCCGGCACGCGGGGTTTGCCATGCATTTCACGCGGATGGTCTATAGCAACGGTTACACCGTGGCGTTGTCCGCCGCCAGCGCGGACACTCGGGCAGGCCTGTTGCGCAGCGGCGATCTATCAGCCGCCGCCCTGGCCGATCCGTATGCCCTGGCAGGCGGCATGGCGTTCCAGACCATTGGAACGACCCAGCCGCCGACGGTTTCCCAACCATCGATGGTGGGACCCAGCAAAGGTTTGATCATTGGATTAGGAGCCGGAGGCGCCGTGGCCGCGGCCGTTGTGGGGGTGATTCTCGCCCGCCGCGGCGGCGGCGTTTATTTGAAGGCCGGCTGGAGGTTCGAGATGGCGCTGGCGGACCCGCTCTCGTTGGACGGGGAGAAGGTGGCGGCCGCGGTGGCCAATCCCGTCCCGCGATAACCGCTACGAACCACCGCGGGCACTTGCACGCGCTTGCCGTTTTTGCGTCAATTGTTGAAGGAGTTCGCGCGATGCGGACACGGATCTTGACGTGCACAATGGCGGCCTGTCTGGCGACCGCCGCCGGAATCTCATTCGGCGAAGAACGCGCGGCCGTGACCGGCAGCGTCGCGGATTCGGCTGGCAAGCCGGTAGAACACGCCACGGTCCTGGTTTACCAGGCCGGAGTAAAAAAGGGGTATAGCATTTATTGTCCAACCTGCTATACCGATTGCGGCAAACACGCGGCTCCACGGACGCCCAGGGCAACTTCACCATCGGCGGTTTGAGTCCCGATCTGTTGTTTACCCTGCTGGTGGTGCGCGAGGGATACGCCGTGGAATACATATCGAAGGTGGACCCAGCCAAGGGACCGGCGGAGAGGGCGGTCCTGAAGCCACGGCCTCCCGTCCAGGACGCATTGCAAGTTGTGCGCGGGCGCGTAGTGGATGGTCACGGCAGGCCGCTGCGGGATGCAGTCGTGGAACAGCAGGGGATCAAATTGCGGTTTCCCAACGGGCAGATGGGCACATCCTTTGGGCCGCGCGACTGGATCGATCAAATGGCGGTGACCAATGAAAAGGGCGAGTTCGAAATCGCCTACGGCAAACCGGCCGCGCAGATGATCCTGGAGGCAAGCGCGCGCGGCATGGCGCCGAAGCTATTCACGCTGCCGACCGGAGCGGAGCGGCAGACCATGACCGTCACCGACGGCGCCATTATCCGCGGCCGGCTGGTACTGGATGGCAAGCCGGTGGCGAACGCCCAAGTGGGGATCGTGACGCACGCGCGAAGGTCCGGGACGGCATTTTCAGAGGTGCTGATCGGCACGCAGGCGGACGGAACATTTGCGATCACGAATGTTCCGGCTGGGCGCATCTGGACTCTCTATCCCAAGATGGAATCGCTGGCCGCCCGGAACATCGGCGGAAGCGTCGTGAATTGCGAAACGAAGGACGACGGGCAGGAGGTGGATGCAGGCGATATCCAACTGCGGCCGGCGTATACGCTACGCGGGAAAGTGACACTGAGCGACGGCAGCGCCATTCCCCCGGACATGCACATCACTCTCTCCGCCGATCAGGCTTGGGACACTCAGTTCGCGGTATTGGGCGCGGACGGGAGCTTTGAGTTTCGCGGCCTGCCGCCCGGAGTCTACGAGATTACTCCGGCCGTCAGGGGATACCGGCAACCGAACGGATTTCGGGAAGTGCTGGTGCAACGGGATGTGTCCGGTTTCGCGATCCGGATGGAGCCCTAAGAGAAAGAAGTCAGGAGACAGAAGACAGAAGACAGAAGTCAGGAGTCAGGAGTCAGAAGCCCTTCGCGGCTCCCGCGAGTTCGCGGGGTGCGGGCTTCTCCGACATCCTGGACGGGTTCGAGAATTCCAACGCGCGATTGCCGACTGGGCTCCACTTCAGGCTGATCGTGTCGCGGATGTAGTTCTGATAAACGCGCCACGGCCGCTTCGAACCCTGCTTCGGCCAACTCGCCAACGCGCGTTCTATGTAACCTGGCGAGAAGTTCTCCACGAAAGGCGCCGCCGCTGTCTGGCCGTGATTCCGCGGCGTGACCTGGCGCACTCCTTTCCTGTCCATGAAGTTCAACAGCCGGCACACATAGGCGCAGATCAAATCGGCTTTGAGCGTCCACGACGCGTTGGTGTAGCCGAACACCGAGGCGATGTTCGGCACGTCCGAAACCATCACGCCTTTGTAAGCCAGGGTCTTGCCGAGATCGACGCTGCTCCCGTCGACCAAAAGCTCGGCCCCGCCGAAAGCCTGCATCACCAGGCCCGTCGCGGTGACCACGATGTCGGCTTCGAGTTCCTGACCCGACTTGAGCCGGATGCCTTTTTCGGTGAATGTTTCGATAATATCCGTGACTACGCTGGCGCGGCCCGATTTGATGGCCTGGAACAGGTCCGCGTCCGGAACCAGACAGAGCCGCTGTTCCCAGGGATTGTAGCGCGGGGTGAAGTGGGTGGCGACATCATAGCCGGGACCCAATTCCTTCTGCACCATCTTTAGCAGGCCGGCCTTCACGTACTTTGGGCGGCGCCGCGCCAGTTGGTAGATGTAGATCATGAAGGCGACGTTCTTCCACCGGCTCAGCCGATAGGCCCACATCGCCGGCAGTACGCCGCGCAGCCAATTCGCGATCTTGTCTTGCTCGGGCATGGCAACGATATAGCTCGGCGAACGCTGCAGCATGGTCACGTGTGCCGCGGTTTTGGCTAGGGCGGGAATGAGCGTCACGGCGGTGGCGCCGCTGCCGATGACCACCACGCGCTTGCCGGCGTAGTCCAAATCCTCGGGCCAGGCTTGCGGGTGAACGACGCGGCCCGCAAAACGGCCGATATCCGGAAACTCCGGCGTGTAGCCCGCCGAATAGCGGTAGTAGCCCGCGCACGAGAACAAGAAATTGCAGGTCAGCGTCAACGGCTCGTCGCCTCCGTCGGGCAATTTCCGCACCGCGTCGATGGTCCACTGCGCCGCTTGAGAGGACCACGCGGCGCGCTGAATCCGATGCCGGAAGCGGATGTGGCGGTCGATGCCTGCGTCGCGCGCGGCGGAAGTGATGTACTCGCGGATGTCGCCGCCCGGGGAAATGGCCTTCGGGTGAGTCCAGGGGCGGAAAGAATAGCCCATGGTCAGCATGTCCGAGTCCGAACGGATGCCCGGATAGCGGAACAGGTCCCAGGTACCGCCGATGCGCTCGCGCTGCTCCAGGATGACGTAGCTTTTGTTCGGGCAGAGTTTCCGCAGGTGATGGGCGGCGCCGATGCCGGACAGGCCCGCACCCATGATCAGCACGTCGAAATGTTCCACTGCCGTCGGCCGCTCCAAACTTACGACAGGATACCACGCTGGCGGCAACGGACACTGCCCATCACTTCAATAGATCGAGCACGGCGGCTTCGACCGCGGCCCACGCGTGTGTCCGCGGATCGATCAAATCGAAATGCCCGGCGTCCGGCAGTTCGATCATGCGCGCGTCGTCGCCTGCGGCAGCCGCGGCACCCAGGAAGCGGCGGCTCATCTCGATCGGAACCATGTCGTCCCTGGTTCCGTGCAGCAGCCGCTCGGGTACGCCCAGCGGCAGCAGTTCGATCGGAGATGCCTGGCGATAGCGCTCCGGTCGTTCCTGGGGCGCGCCTCCGAGTAACTCCGCCACCACGCCGCGGCTCAATCCCAGTTCCCAGGCGCGGCGTAAATCGTCGACTCCGGCAAGCGAAACCACGCCGCGCAGCGGTATCTTGTGCTGCGCCGCGAGCCACAGCGCCAGTTGCCCGCCTGCCGAATGCCCGATCGCCACCACGCGCGTCAGGTCCAGCGGATAGCGTTGCGCCAGCGTCCGCAAATATTCCGCGCCGCGCACCACGTCCTCGCCGCTAGCCGGCCAGCCGCCGCCCGGATCGCCGATGCGCCGGTATTCCAGGCTCCAGGTGGCTACGCCGGCGCGCGTGAGCGCCGCGCACAAATGGCCGATGTGTTCCAGTCCGTAGGCCGAGCGCCAGTAGCCGCCGTGGATGACGATGGCTACCGGATGCGGATGGGCGCCCTTCGGCAGCCGCAAATCGCCGAACTGTTGGGGCGCTTCGCCGTATGCGATGCGTGCGTCGGCGGGCGGAGGGGCGAGGTCCAGGATTGGGGTAGTCATGGGACGGGGCGCGCGGCATCCCGCCAGCGCCATCGCCAGGAACAACACCGCCGCTTTATACAATGTTTCGCAATTGTGGGGCGGGCAATCCTGCCCGCAGCCGGCTTTCAGCCGGCTCTGGCCGCCTAAAAGGCGGCTGCGGCCAAGATTGGCCGCCCTCCAAATATGCGCCACGTCAATCCAGCCTGCGGATTCTGATGTTGCGGAACCAGGCGTCGTCGCCGTGGTTCTGCAGCGAGATGGGGCAATCCTTGCGCGGCTGTGTGGTCAGATCGACGGTCACCGGCGTGCCGGCTCCCCAGCGGTGGGCGGCGCGCTCCGCCGCCAGCGCCGAATCCAAGTCGGTCTCCACCACCTTCACGCCGTTCAGCCAGTGCTCCACGTGATTGCCTTTCACCACCAGGCGCGATTCGTTGAACTCGCCCACCGGCCGCGTCACGTCTTTCGACGGGCCCACGATATCGTACAGCGCGCCGGCCTGGTGGCTGATCCCCGCCCGCGCGTCGGAGTTGCGCGTATTGTCGAGGATCTGGTATTCGAAGCCCACCACATATTCCTGCCCGTGATCGGGCCTTTCGGCCGGCCGGTTCCGCACCGAGAAATTGACCACATCCTCGAAGCGGTGCCCCGGATAGTGCGCCAGGAAAATGCGGTCCTGGATGCGATATTTGACGCCGCTATTGGCGCCGGGCGCCACCTTCCACTCCCAGGCCAATTCGAAATCGCGGAACACTTCCTTGGTGAACAGGTCCTCCGTGATGCGCGGGCCGCGATTAGCCTTCAGGCAGCCGTCCTCGATGGTCCAGGCGTCGCCGGGCGGAACTTTTTGCCGCGGATCGTCCCATCCCGCCATGGTTTTGCCGTCGAAAAGACTGACCCATCCGGATTGCGCCTGGCAGGCTAACGGCGCAACCAGCGGCCCCGCCAGCGCCGCCCACACGCACCACGCTAGTTTCATGCCGGCGATCCTTTCTGTTTGGCGAAAATCTTGCCGAGGATTTTCACAGCTGTGTCCACATCCCGCTCGGTGACGATGTAAGGCGGCAGGAAGCGCAGCACCGTGTCGTGCGTGCAGTTGATCAGCAGGCCTTCCGCGATGGCGTCCAGCACCATCTGCTTGCCGGGGATCTCCATCTCCAGGCCGATCATAAGGCCGAAGCCGCGCACTTCCTTGACGAAGGAGTGCTTGCGCGCCAGCTCGTTCAGCATCAGGTGCAGATAGCTGCCCATCTGCTGGATGTTGGGCAGCAATCCTTCCAGAATGTCGAAGAATTCGAGCGCCACGCGGCAAGCCAGCGCGCCGCCGCCGAAGGTGGAACCGTGCATGCCGGGGCCGATAGCGGCAGCGGCCCTTTCGTTGGCCACGATGGCGCCCAGCGGGAGGCCGCAGGCCAGCGGTTTGGCCGCCACGATGATATCCGGCAGCACCAGCGGCTTGGTGCGCTGATATGCGAAATACGTGCCCGGCCGGCCTACGCCGCATTGGATCTCGTCGAACACCAGCAGAGCGTTGTAGCGGTCGGCCAGCTCGCGCGCTTTCCGCGCGCATTCGGGCGAAATGGGGTAGATGCCGCCTTCGCCCTGGATCAGCTCCAGCACCATGCCCGCGGTGGATTCGCTGAACGCCGCCTCCAACGCCTCCACATCGTTGGCGGGCACGAATCGGACGCCCGGCAGCAAAGGCTCGAAGTCCTGGCGGTATTTCGGCTGGCCGGTGATCGAGAGTGCACCCATCGTGCGGCCGTGAAACGAGTTTTCGAGCGAAATGATTTCGTGCTTGCCGGCGCCGTTCTTGTTGCCGTGCGACCGGATCATCTTCAGCGCCCCTTCCATGGCCTCCGTGCCGCTGTTGGTAAAGAAGGTGCGCTGCAGGCCGCTGGTCTCGGCCAGCTTTTTGGCCAGCGGTCCCTGGTATTCGTGGTAGTACAGATTCGACGAGTGGATCAGCAGGGCGGCCTGCTCGCGGATCACCTTGACGATGCGGGGATGCGCGTGGCCCAGCGCGTTGACCCCGATGCCCGCGATAAAGTCGAGATAGCGGGCGCCGTTGACATCGTAGACGTGGCAGCCTTTTCCCCGGTGGACAACCAACGGATAGCGGCTGTAGTTTTGTAGCAGGTACTCGCGTTCCAGATTGACAACCGTTTCGGCGGCGAGAGAAGGCAACGGGTCCGGAGCGCTGGTCATTTACTCATCATACAGCGTGGGGCGGACCTCCAGGTCTGCGGCTGGCGTCCACGCCAGCCTGCTTGTCTTTCGGATACGGCGGTCCCCTCCGCGCGAAGATCGTCTGCCCCGCATGCGCAAATCTGGAGGTGCGCCCCACCCTGGGGAGGATGGTTTCCGGCGGCTTCTACGAAACCGTCGCGCGCCGCTGCCTCACGTCGGTGTGGATTTCCTCGCGCAGCCTGGCCCACCATTCGGGAGTCGCCACCTGCGACTCCGATTTCAGCGCCTCCGAAAGAGCTGTTTCCAGTTCCTGTTTAGCCTTTTGCGCTGCTTCCATGTTCACCTCCTCCTCGACAAGATGCTTGGTGTTATAGGTGCTCATATACGTAACGCATACGGATCGGGTGCATCGAACTGAATTCCGCGTCTGGGTTGGAACTTGTCGGCAGCGGTGCTAGTCGGTTGCCGGCGCTACAGCGAAAGGGCTGTCGCATGTAACGAATGTCGATTCTTTCGGTGCAAAAAGGATCATCCAGTCCTTGCTCATCAGAACCGGCGCGATTTCAAGGGCTAGATCCACCATCATCTTGATGTTATTTTGGCGCGGCTTCTCCAAATCATAGTGGTCGTCGCGAATCATCTGAAACACGCCTTCTGGCGACACTCCCTCCATGCCTTCACCTGTCGCAGCCTCAAACTCACGGAATCCTTCGCGAACGGACTCGATGGTTGGATTCTTGGCCTTCGCCCACCAACGATAGAACTTCTCCAAGAAATCATTCTGCTCCTGATCAAAGAGCGGAACGCGGGTTCGCATCAACGCCGCAAACAAAGCAAATGTAGCGCGGTCTTCCCCGTCCCAGCGAACTACACGGTTATTTAATCGATTGATGATCTGCTTGCAGGTCCCTTCAACCGTCGATAACATTTTTTCCACTTCGTCGGTTTTCTCGCCGTCCGGCTTCGTGACTTGATAGAAGTCCTTCTCAAGGCCTGTATTGATTGGTGTCTGTTGCCGGTATTCGTCACAGTCCTCGGTCAAAGAGCCAAAAGGACCCCCTTTCATCGGTGAAGCCCTTCAAGTAGAACTGAGGGAGATAGTGATGCCGGCGGGACAGTTTTGGCATCTTCGCTACCGCTTCCAGGGACCGTTCGGTTCGGCCTCGTTCTCAACCGCGGCAAGCGTCAAGTGGGTCAGGTATATAGCTGCCAAATGCTTCGTCGGGTCCGGGGCGAAAATATTCATGGTTTGCACAGCAACTACTCCGCCTGCAGCCCTTAGGTTATTCCTGCCTGGCAATTCTGTCAATTCGTGTTAGGAATCGGGCCCATACAAATCAATACTTCTTCAAAAACTCCGCCACGCTATCCTGCTGCGCCGCCTTATACGCCGTGCAGATCCGAATGCTTTCCAGCGTCTGCGCCAGGTTGCGCCGGGTGCCCGCGAAGCGATCCACCCTCGGCTCGAAGAATGTCCTCAATCCCTCCGCCGACTTCTCATCGCAAAAGCTGGCCCCCACGGTTGGCAAAAGCTCGCCCAGCCCGAACGTCGATCCCGCGGGTATCTTGGCCGCAATCGCTTCATAGTTGGCCTTCACGAACTCGAAGGGAACATACCTGGTTTCGGGCACCGCAGCGGGTCCCCTAAACAAGGCGTTAGCCTCCCGCAGATCGAATTCGGGTTTGAGGACCAACGCCAAAGCGGCGCCCGCAATCCGCGGATCGCCAAAAGAACCCATGGCCCCCAGGATGAGTCTCCGCTGCTGCCGGTCTTCGGTCCGCGGCAACTCCGCCACCAGTTGTTTGAAGAAGGCCTCGCCGCCGGTGCGCGCCGCCACATTGAGCAACGGCCCGGCAATATCCGGATCGATGGCGGTACGGTCCGTGAGCCACAGCCCAGCCAGCCGCCGGGCATCCGCCGCCATCGATCCATCGACGCCCCACACCGCCACCAGCGGCAGAATCGAGGAGCGCAACAGGCGCGTTTCGGCGTCTTCTCCGGCTTTGGCTTTCCAGCCCAGTTGACGCGCCCGCGCGCCGAACGCCCGATCCACGAACCGGGCGTAGTTGGGCCGCAGCTCTTTGGGAACCAGGTTGTCGTGCACCCCCGCGACGATGCCGATAGCCGATCCCACCACCTGGCGCACCGGATCTCCCGCAAACGCGAGCGCCAGCGCCAGCGCATCCGCGCTCTTGATTTCACCCATCCCGGTGAGCGCGTCCACATCTCCCAAGGCCGCGACTCGCTCGGCTGCCGAGAGGTGCGCGCCGCCGCCCGCGAGCAACTTGTCCAGCAGATCGCCCTCATACCGCGTCCGATAGTAGCCCTTTCCATCGGCATTGGCCTCCACCCACGCAGGGCAACTCGTGGCCTGCGCGAGTTTCCAATCCATGGAAGCTTCCGTCAGCAGCGCGCACTCGCGATGCGTAGCGCCGCCGTCGCCGTAGCGCACGCACACCGGAACCTGCCAAATCTGCCGCATGGAACCCGTCGATCCCAAAGGCAGTGCGCGCTTCTGGCCCAGATGCAGGGTGGCTCCGCCCGCCGCGCCGCAGCTCAGCCGGACGGACACCAGCGGCGCGCCCGCCTGATCCAGAAAAGTGGAGAACGCCCGCCCCACCGGCTGCCCGCCCGCCGAGGAGAGCGCATCCAGAAAGTCGCCTGCCGTCGCGTTGCGCCACGCGTATTGGCGAATGTAGCGCTGCACGCCGCGCCGGAAAGCATCCTCGCCCATCCAGTTTTCGAACATGCCGATGACGGCCTCGCCCTTGCTGTAAGTGATGTCGTCGAAAGCGTTCGCGATGTCGTCGTTGCTTTCGATCGGCTGGCGGATCTTCCGCGTGGACACCAGTTCGTCGCCGCCCATGGCGCCCAGGCGCGAGTTCTGCTCATCGATCACGGTGTTCCACTCCGGCTTCCAATGGCGCATGATCTTGGAATCCATCCAGGAGGCGAACGCTTCGTTGAGCCAGATGTCGTCCCACCAGGCGGTGGTCACCAGGTCGCCGAACCATTGATGGGCCATCTCGTGCGCGATGACCAGCGCATACTCGCGCTGGCGCTCGATGGTATCCTGCGCCGGGTCGCTCAGAACCAGGTCCTGCGCGCAGGTGATGAGTCCGGCATTCTCCATCGCGCCGCCAAAAAGCGGGACAGCCAAGATGTCCAGCTTTTCGTAAGGATACGGCACGCCGAAGTAGTCTTCGAGTTCGGCGAGCAGCGGCCCGGTCACCTCGGCCGCGTATTTGGCTTGCGCGGCCTTGCCTTTGGGCGCGATCATGCGTAGCGGCGTGTGGTTCTGGCCCGCTTTTCCGGCGTCCACGAAATCGAAAGGTCCCACGCCCAGCGCCACCAGGTAACTTGGCAGGGGCTTGGTTTCGCCGAACACGATTTTCTTGCGGCCATCCGGCTCATCCGTCTCCGACTGCACGGGTGTATTGGAAACCGCGGCGTCCGATTTGCTTACATGCAGCGTGAGTTGCCAGGGCGTTTTGAAATTGGGCTCGTCGAAGCAGGGAAAAGCCTTGCGCGCGTCGATCGATTCGAACTGCGTGTAAACATACCACTGGCCGCCATCCTGCAGCTTGAACAGCCCGTCGCTATCGATCTTGTTGAAGGCGCCGCGATACTGGATGCGCAGTTGCGCGGGGCCCGCGGGGATCGCCGAGGCGGCCGTGAATCCGGCGAATTCGGTACCGCTGGTTTGAACCTTCGCGGATAGAGTGCGGCGGCCGGCGGTGGTAAGTTCGGCGGCGTCGACCGTGAGACCGCGGGAATTCAGCCAGACGACGTCGGTGGGCTTGCGCACCTCAAGGTCGATTTCGATTTTGCCGGTGAAGGTATCTTGTTGCGGGATGACGGTGAGGTCCAGGCGGTAGCGCACCGGCCGGACGTCGTCGCCGAGGCGGAGCGTGGGCGGTCCGGCGAAGGCGCAGACGGCTACGAGGAGGAAGGCGAAACAGGACTTTGGCATGGATTTAAGATTGTCGCATCTCTCGCGCAACTGTATTGTTGGGGCAAGGTTGGGCAAGCGACTTCGCCTAATACCACGTGTGCGCAAATCGTGGGGCGGGCAATCCTGCCCGCAGCCGGCTTTCAGCCGGCTCTGGCCGCCTAAAAGGCGGCTGCGGCCAAGATTGGCCGCCCCGCATTGCGGCAAGCCGCAAACTTTAATGATGGCGTTCCCGAG
>Ga0302324_100006090_pt1 | contig 26160 bp, 24 predicted proteins | sample Palsa_T0_1_FD_201949 | JGI IMG/M metagenome (GOLD analysis project Ga0302324, IMG submission 201949) | Peat permafrost microbial communities from Stordalen Mire near Abisko, Sweden - Palsa_T0_1 | ecosystem: Environmental > Terrestrial > Soil > Palsa > Peat permafrost | place: Sweden: Abisko... | reverse complement strand
GAAGCCTTGCACCTCAGGAAAAACAACCCTTGGGCTTCCCATGTTTCATCCCCCTCAACCCTCGCCTATTTTGCTCATGGTCTGTATCCTTCTATATCGGTCGACTCGCCTTCTTGCGGCGCGCGACCATCGAGCTCGCGTTCGGCTTGCAGCCAATCATCAAGCTCATTTGGGACCTGGTCGATGGACATTTCTCTCTTTGCCCCGGCTCTTTGCGCTGCTCCCGCTTAAGGCACAAATTTGTAGCCCATACCACGTACGGTGAGAAAGTGTGACGGGTGCGAAGGGTCGCTCTCCAGTTTCTGTCGTAACCTCTGGATGTGGGTGTCCACCGTTCGGGTACAGGGGTAGTTCTGGTATCCCCAAACTTTATTGAGGAGTTCATCCCGCGAGACCACGCGTTCGGCGTTCTTTGTCAAGAACTCCAGCGTCTTGAATTTTTTTACCGTGACCGTGATCTTCTCGCCGCAACGGGTGATCTCGGCTTTGGCAAAGTCCACCATTACATCATCAAAGACATACAAGTTTTTCGGACTGACGCGCGACACACGCCTTCCTAGCGCGCGCAGATGCGCAACAAGTTCCCATGGGCTGAACGGTAGGGTCACGTAATCGTCGGCGCCCATTTTCGGGAGAGCGACCTTGTCCGAAACATCTGAGCTCGCGCTAAGAATTGCCAAGAGCAAACCGGGGATCAAATTCGCAACTTTCTTGCAATGATTGCACCCCGAAGATCCGTGACGTAGATTGACCATAACCGCGGAGGGCGGCTTTTTGCGAAGCATCTCCTGTCCAACAACGCCATCGGGGACGACCTCGACCTCATACCCTTCCGAGGAGAGAGGCCGCCGCAGAATCTTCCGCGAAGCACCACCGTCCTCGATGACCAGAATTCGCTCTATTGGAGACGGCCGGAGTTGGGATATTGGAGTGTTCAAGGTTGCCGCCAAGGAAGTAGCGGTTGCCATAAGCTTTTCCCCTTTCTGCGGGATCGCCGCTTGATTCACGGTTTCTTCAAACCCTGTCGACTGCTGCAGGTCCTGCGAGGATGAAGCCCCGAATCAACATTTCTTGTAGCACTGATGCGCAACTCTTCATTTGCCTTCTCCGCCGAATCGCTGCGGCTGAGTTCGAACTACTTGTGCTGCGCCTTGCTTTGACAATCTGGCGCGCCTGTCGTCGGGTTGCGTTCGGCTTGCAGCCAATCATCAAGCTCATTGCCTGGAAGGCTGCCGCGTTCGAGATAGATTTCATACGCGCGGAGCTTGATCTCTTCACAACCTGGTGTGTGGTTTCCGGAAGTACCATCTGTGTGAGACTGAAGCGGGCTTGCCCAAACCTCCGAAGCCTTACTTCGCTTGCCCCTGTCCTGCGATGTCATATTGACCTGAATCCTTTTCTATTTGACTTGCGACCAGCTCATAGCATGCCGGTTTGAGTAGGATGTTCTAAAAGCGGCGAGGGCCGCCCGCCGAGGCGGCGGTCCTGAACATCGGCGTGTTTGCGTGTTTCGCGATTCTCGCATTGCTATCAACCTCGCACGCTGTTGTGTACAGAGGTTAGGTGCATCCACGTTCGTTAGCACTTGTTGGCAGATGGTCACAAGAATGAAACGGGATCAGGCTCGTGCGCCACACCATATTCGGTAGTTCTTGCACTCCATTTCTCTATAGGCAACGGCGGCCGGAATTTCCCAAGAAAGGCGAAGACCGAAATGGGCGGCGCACTGCCTCGGCGAAACGGATTCGCTGTCGTTTCGTAGCGCGTCACGGAGGTCTATCTGAACGATAATCCCGCGGCGGTTTCTTGACTCCACGGTGTCAGATCGAGATTTGGGCGGGAAGGACGAACAACCATTACAATTGTCGGCACGAGGCGATAGCGATGGTTGCGGCCAAACCGATTCGCATCCTGAGCGTAGAGGATCATCCAGTCTTTCGCGAAGGACTGAGGAAGATCATCGGGTCCGAGCCCGATATGCTTCTTGTCGCGCATGCTGCCAACGCGGTGGAGGCGATTGCCGAATTTCGTCATTACCGACCCGATGTTACCCTAATGGACCTTCGCCTTCCCGGTACGGACGGCACCGACACTCTGATCGCAATTCGAGGGGAGTATCGCGACGCTCGTGTCATCATGCTGACAACCTCCGATGGTGACGGCGACATCCAGCGTGCGATGCGAGCCGGAGCCTCGGGTTATGTCCTGAAGAGCATGCACATGGACGAGTTGCTGAGCGTGATCCGGTCGGTTCACGCCGGCCGTCGGCATGTTCCGCCCGAAGTGGCCGCCCGCCTTGCCGAGCATCTGGGTGACGACGATCTTACGGCTCGGGAATTGGATGTTCTCCGACTCATCCGAGATGGTCGTCGCAACAAACAGATTGCCGATCAACTGGCGATTTCGGAGAACACAGTTAATTTTCACATCAAGAACCTGATGGACAAACTTCGGGCCAACGATCGGACGCATGCGGTTACCATCGCGCTCCGGCGCGGTCTTCTGCAAATCTAATCGCGCGGCCAAGACCTACAGAAAACTGCAGGATGGCAGCTACAGATTGTCGTGTTCCGCGACAGCCAGGAACACGGTAAGGTTCATAATCGGCAAGAACTCAGGTTTTGGATGTGAACCGCCCCGAAAATCACCGCGCGAGTTTCGCGACCAAGACGAAGAAATTGAATGTTCCGCGGTCGTTCCCAGTACGTCTTTTATTGTGCTTCTTGGCGGTGAGTTCGGCTTGGGCAGTCAATCCGTCTCTCCACATCTCACAATACGCACACACCGCCTGGAGGATTCAGGACGGAGTCTTTAGCGGCGCGCCGAATGCGATTACACAAACTACGGATGGATATCTGTGGGTCGGAACGACAGCCGGTCTGTTGCGCTTCGATGGCGTTCGATTCGTACCGTGGACTTCTCCAGATGGAAAGCATTTGCCATCCTTGGATGTCACTGCTCTTTTGAGTGCACGCGATGGGAGTTTATGGATCGGGATGGACGGTGGTCTGAGCCACTGGGACAAGACGAATCTCACCAATTATGAGATCAAGACGGAACGCATCAATGCCATCATTGAAAATCGCAGTGGAGCCGTCTGGCTCGTGCGTAATGTGGGAGGCAATGCGGGAGGGCTTTGCCAGATCATCGGCCTAGGCATGCGGTGTTACGGGAAGGCAGATGGAATCCTGGGTTCCGCGGGGGCTTCATCTCTGGTCGAAGATACCCTGGGTAACCTTTGGATCGGCACCGATACAGCGGTTATCCGCTGGAGACCAGACTCATCCAGCACGTACGCCCCAAGAGGATTGAATCCAGGACACGACGGCGTAAATGGCCTGGCCGCCAACCCCGATGGCTCTGTATGGGTAGGCATGGAACTGGCCGGGCCTGGCTTGGGATTACAGCAACTGTCGCGAGGCGCCTGGAAGGCATTTGCCAAGCCCGAATTGGACGGCAGTACCCTGAAGGTTCAAGCCTTGTTCCTGGACAGCGAAAACGCTCTTTGGATTGGCACAGCCACCCAGGGCATTTACCGCGTTGATAGCCGGAGGGTGGATCACTTTTACAGTGCTGATGGTCTCTCCAGCGACTCTGTGTATTGGTTCTATCAGGATCGCGAAGGTGATCAGTGGGTTGGGACGTCCAAGGGACTTGATTGTTTCCGTGACGTTCGAGTCGCTAGCTTTTCAACACCCGAGGGACTAGCTAACTCGGAAGCGGATGCTGTTCTCGCCGCGCAGGACGGCACTGTCTGGATAGGAGGCGATGTTGGTTTGGATGCCATGCATCAGGGCCGACTATCTTCTGTTCAATCGGGGAAGGGCTTGCCGGGCAACCAGGTTACGGCACTGCTCCAAGACCATGCGGGCCGCTTGTGGGTCGGCATAGGTAACACGATGTCGATTTACAAGAATGGAAGGTTCACGAGGATCGACAGGCCGGATGGCAGACCGATCGGACTAGTTTTCGGGATGACAGAAGATGTGGACAATAATATCTGGATGTTGACCACCGGACCTCCCGGGGGGCTCATTCGCATTCACGACCTCAAAGTGCAAGAAGAGTTTCCGCAGATGCCGGCCGCCGCCAGAGTGGCGGCCGATCCCGAAGGCGGCATCTGGTTAGGCCTAAAGAATGGCGATCTGGCTAGATATCGGCGTGGCAAGACCGAAATCTTTCCCTTCAATCACGGAGAGATTTCAAGTGTCAATCACCTCATCGTCACATCCGACGGTTCAGTATTAGGAGCGACGGGCGAGGGACTTGTCGGATGGAATAAAGGAAAGCAGCAGACCCTCACAGTCCGGAACGGCCTTCCTTGCGATTTTGTGAATGCAGTCATAGAGGACAGGAACAGCGCTATTTGGCTATACACGCAGTGTGGACTGGTCGAAATTGCAGGCAAGGAAATGCAGCGCTGGTGGGGGCAGCCTGATATTAATGTTCAGCTTAAGATTTTTGACGCATTTGACGGTGTGCAACCTGGGCGTGCTCCTTTCGGGGGAGCCGCAAGAACTCCTGATGGACGGTTGTGGTTTGCAAATGGTGTCCTGCTGCAAACGATCGATCCGGATCATGTAACTTGGAATGCACTACCGCCGCCCGTTCATGTCGAAGGGGTTATCGCCGACCGAAAGAACTATTCCCCTAGCGAAGATCTTCGTCTTCCTCCGCTGACGCGTGATCTCGAAATCGAGTATACGGCGCTGAGCTTTGTGGTCCCGCAGAAAGTGCGCTTTCGCTACAAACTTGAAGGCCGCGATTCAGTCTGGCAAGAACCAGGAACACGGCGGCAAGCTTTCTATAGTGACCTTCGCCCGGGGCGATACCATTTGCGGGTGATCGCATGCAATAACGATGGCGTCTGGAACGAGTCCGGTGCCACTTTGAACTTCAGCGTCGCGCCTGCCTGGTTTCAGACGAACTGGTTCCGAATTCTCTGCGTTCTCTCGGGTCTCTTCATCGTATGGGTTATCTACCGGCTGCGCGTGCTGCAGATTTCGAGAGCCATCGGCGCCCGTTTCGATGAGCGATTGGCGGAACGCACTCGGATGGCACGGGACCTCCACGACACGTTCCTTCAGACCATCCAAGGTAGCAAGCTGGTGGTTGATCTTGCGCTAAAGCCGTCCACCGATCCAATTGGAATGCGCGGGGCCCTGGAACAGCTATCAGTCTGGCTTGAACGAGCCACGCAAGAAGGACGGGCAGCGCTGAACTCATTGCGCACCGCGACGGCGCAGGCAAACGACCTCGCGGAAGCTCTCCGGCGCGTGACCAACGACGACCTCATCCCAAGCTCCATGGCGGTCGCATTTTCTGTGGTTGGCGATGCCAGAGAGATGCATCCCATCGTCCGTGATGAAATTTACCGCATCGGCTACGAAGCCATCCGCAACGCATCTATGCATTCGGGGGGAAGTCGATTGGAGGTGGAGCTCAGATACGGGCACGACCTTGTTCTGAGTGTGAGCGACAATGGCATAGGTATTGACCCAGTTATCGCGGATAAGGGGAAGGACGGACACTTCGGACTGCAGGGTATGCGGGAGCGTGCCGCTCGCATCGGAGGCAATTTGATGCTGCGGAGTTCTTCAAACACAGGGACCGAAATTAAACTTGTCGTCCCCGGAGACATCGTTTTCCGGAAAGTTACGGCCGTTCACCGGACACCGTTCACAAAGATCAAAGTCCTCCTTAAGCGGATGGGACGCTCGTCCAATGTGGACTGATCAGTCCGGCTAAGAAATCTGTACGAAAGGGAAGATGCTTTTTCGCCGCTCGAATACGCACCGCAAAGCAAGTGACAAGCACCGCTCTTGGATCACGGGCAAGATCGGCAGCAATCCGCCCAGGTTAAGCTGGCTTTACCAGCGCTGGATGGAGATAATTGCCGAAATCACGCGTTGCGAGGCCTGAGAAGTTGTTGGTCAAGTGGCTAAGTCACTGTGGGCTGCGGATTCAATCTATCCCCCATACCCCTAAAATCACGGAGGCGTGTCGGGACGTAGCGGTGGCTCACCATCGCAGGACTGCAAAATGATCAGGGGGAACGGGCTGCAGGTGTAAGTCTGGCAGCTTTCTAACTATGCTGTTATGCCGCACAGTATCTTGCTGTTACATTCGATCTGCTCTAAGTCTGCACTTTGCTCGTATTGATAAGCTATCTCATGGTTAGTTCCTTATTTGCACAGTTTGCACAGCTTGACACACTGACTCTGTCTACTTATCTTGACCTGCGTGAGACTCCGGAATATTCCCAAACCCCGCAGCGCTAGGGAGACTCTGAATAAGGTCTCCCGTTCCACAGGAATATAGAGTAAGTTGCGCCAGATGAGATCGACGAACAAACAACAGAGGAGTCTGGCGACGATGAATGGGTTTGAGCGGTACACGAAAAAGACACGACGGCAGGTATTTCTGGAAGAAATGGAACAGGTTGTCCCATGGCGAGAGTTGTGTGCGCTAGTCGAACCGCATTGCGCGGATGCTGCGGATTTATTTTCTGCAGCAGTGGTTCAACCTGTCGGACCCGGCCGTGGAAGAGGCCTTGTATGACTCGCCGGTGATGCGGGAGTTCGTGGGGATCGATTTGGGGCAGGAACCGGCGCCGGACGAAACCACGGTGTGCAAGTTTCGGCACTTGCTGGAAGAACATCGACTTGGGGAAAAGATTCTGGGCAGGGTGAATCTGCACTTGCAAGTCCGGGGAGTGCGCATCACCACCGGCACGATCGTAGACGCAACCATCCTGGACGCGCCCACGTCGACCAAGAACCGAGAGCAGCAGCGCGATCCGGAGATGCACCAGACCAAGAAAGGCAACCAGTGGTTCTTCGGGATGAAGGCCCATGTAGGAGTGGACAGCAAGACCAAGATCATCCATACGGCGGTGGCCACGCCGGCCCATGTGGCCGACTCGCGAGTGCTGCCCGATCTGTTGCACGGGGAAGAAACCCGGGTATGGGGTGATCAGGCTTATCGCGGACAAATTGAGGTTATCCAGGAATGCGCGCCCCGGGCGCAGGACCACACGCACCGTCGCTACCGCTATAAGAACGGGATTGACGAACAGGAGCGGGCGAAGAATCGGACAAAATCGAGCGTGCGGTCCAAGGTCGAGCATGTATTTCAGGTGATGAAGTTGAAATTTGGATTTGTGAAGCTGCGTTACCGAGGACTGAAGAAGAACGCGCATCAGCTGTTCGTGATCTGCGGGTTGGTCAATCTGTTTCTCAGTCGTCAGAAGCTTATGACGGCGAGCACGTAGATGAAAGCCGGTTCGATGGGCGAAGGCAAAGTAATCCAAGTGGAGGGATAGGTCATCAATCCACCATTGCTTGAAGTACCCAGACTTGCGCGGTCAGAAACTTACTTATTCAGAGAGTCCCTAGGTTCAAGTATCGCAGAGCTTGCCGGGGGACACCCCTCCCACCCCCAATCCCAGGCCTGTCGTGATCCTCACATTTGCACAATCAAAACGGAGAATAGTCAATGACCAATAAAAGCATCGAATCTCTTAAGGAGTTTGGCCCTCTGAAAACTAAACGGCGTGACGACGATTTGAATGATGACGCTTGCGTCCGACTCAATGTGTTATTGAACACTTGCAAAGCCTCAGCCAATAAAGAGGGTTGGCGCAAGTTGGCAATGTATCTGGTTTCACAATTACCGGAATTTCAGTTTGAACGCGACCGTGGGGACAAATCAACAGTACACGTACCTTTCGTACGCATTGAATTTCTGAGACGAAGCGAACTGAAGTTATCCATCGCAAAGGCCGTTCAAACAGAAGCGGGTCTCGGTTTAAAAGAGAAGCGGAATTGGAGTGATAAGGACCATACTAAGTACGAAACACTGCTCCGAGAATACAGGAAAGAAAGAAGCAAGACTGCGCTATTCACTTCCACAATTCGTCGTGGAGAGCAAAAGATGCTTCGGGCTTGGTTTGCGATAGAACAGGCGTTCTTACGGTTAGAAAGTCAATGCAAGCTGGAAGATGGCACGGTCAATAGAGACGACTTAGAGCCTCGTTACGAGTAGCCGATTCAAGCCTTCCGAGTGTGCGGCGCGCCAGCTGCAAATGTTCTCTTCAGGGGAGGGGAAATGAAAGTCGAGTCCCCCTCTTACGTGTGCGTCGCTATTGCTGTAGCGTGCGCACAGTAGACAACGTGAGCGTCCACCGAACGCTTACGGGACAAAAGCAAACCATGGGGGCGAACTATGGACAGCAATCCAATCTCCGTAACGATTTGTGAAGCCTGTAAACTCAGCGGAATTAGCCGATCTTACTTGTACCAAGTGATGGCACGCGGCGAGGTCCGCTCCATCAAGGCCGGGCGCAGAAGGCTTGTGCTCGTTGCCTCTCTTCGCGCATGGCTCCAGTCTCTGCCTAGCGAGGGGCTAGCTAGCGATTACCGCTCCGTCAGTCAAAAGTAAGATCCTTGCGCAGAACCGTCAGCGGAGGACTATATGAATTTAGAGAGCAACATTCCGCGTATTTACTCGACGCTCCAAGATGCAGGACTCTGGCGCATTTACACGCCAGCTGACGCCGACGACGAAGCATACGAACACGACATTGAGTGGTTTTCTATGTATTGTTGTCCCGAACGACGGTCATCCATTCGTCCAAGGCTAGGCCTTGAGATATTTATGTGGCCCTACGCCGGGAACGTGTTATCGCCACCTGTTTGGGTGTGGGTCATCAAGCAATCGCCGGGATTTCATGTTGCACTCCCGATATGGCGCGGTCCTCGGTTCTTTCGTACTCGCGTATTCAAGAACGCTTGCGTTGCGGACGTAGGAAGTGACAGCGAAATAGCTATGCTTCTTTACGAATGCTCTCGCCGCGTCACGGGCTCGATCTCAGAGCTGTATGGCAAAGCGGGCGGTAAATGAACAGCGGCAAGCCTCTTGTTGGTAATCCAAACCTCAACATCGCTCTCGCGCACGCGCGGAATGGATTCGCCGTAATACCTTGCAAGCCTGATAAGCGCCCTTACCTCCCCGGCTGGCCAGATGCCGGGACAACGGACGAAAGCATCATTCGTAACTGGTGGAAAATGTACCCTGATGCAGTGGCCGGGCTGCCATGCGGACCCGTTTACTGGGTAAGCAGGCGATGTTCGGACACGATCCGCCGATGTACTTACTCCACCACCGCTGTGCGGTGGCCCGCTTGCGCTATGGTCCCATCAGGTGCTTGCCGGATTCTCCACTGCCAAAATTATCGTTCGTCTCAACTGTCGAATCGGCATAACTAGGTATGCGGCATGAAGCGGAATATGGAATTTAAACCGGGCCCGTGACTGAATCTTGATCCATTCATCATCCACGAAACGTTTCTATACCTTACTGAAACTGCTTTCGTTCTTGCGCGCCTCGCGATACTTAGCTTCTTCAAGCACAAATAGATCCGTTCGGTGTCAGGATTTGACACTGATGTCTTGATGACACTGATTCTTTGATCAACGACTTCCATCGGACTGCAACTCGCTTCTTTTCAGCGGTCAAATTCCGGATGCGTTTGGCGGCTCACTTGCTTTGTATGAAGTGTCGCGAGCAGCAAAACGTAAACAAATAACGAAGAGAGGTTTTAATGGCAAGCCCAGTAAAAGACAAAAAGTCTGCGCCGCTACCGGCGCCCAACAGTGATTTCTATGAACTCGTCGAAACACTGCCGGCCGAAGAGTTGGCGATCGTGAAACAAGTGCGCACTTTCATGGAGACGAAGATCGCACCCATTATCACCAAGTACTGGGTCGAAGATGCTTTCCCATTCGAAATCCTGCCGGCGCTGAAAGAACTCAACATTGGCGGCGTCGCCATGCAGGGATATGGCTGCAGAGGCGGAAGTGCGCAGCTATTTGGGTTGATCGCAATGGAGATGGCGCGCTTCGACTCGTCGATCGCGACATTCTTCGGCGTGCACAACGGATTGGCAATGGGCTCGATCTACCTTGGCGGGTCGGAAGAACAAAAGCAGAAATGGCTGCCGCCAATGGCTCGGTGGGAGAAAATTGGCTGTTTCGGCCTGACTGAACCGCTGGTTGGTTCGGGTACCTCGGGCGGAATGTTGACGACTGCCAAGCGGGATGGCGACACCTGGACTCTCAATGGTCAGAAGAAATGGATCGGCAACTCCCCGTGGTGCGACATATCCATTATTTGGGCGCGCGACCTAGCGGACAACCAAGTCAAAGCGTTCATCTTGGAAAACAAGACCACGCCTGGCTTCAAAGTAGAAAAAATCCAGAACAAAATCGCCCTCAAAGTAGTCCAAAACGGGCTGATCACGATGGAAAACTGCCGCATACCGGAAGCGAACCGTTTGCAACAAGATCAGTCGTTCCGCGATACCGCGCGAGTTTTGAAGATGACGCGCTTCATGGTTGGCTGGGAGGCGACTGGATGCGCCATGGGCGCCTACGAGAACGCGCTCAAATACTGCCTGGAACGCCAGCAGTTTGGAAAGCCGATCGCTTCGTTCCAGATGGTGCAAGACCTCCTAGCCAAGATGATTGCCAACATTACAGCATCGCAATGCCTCTTGGTTCGCATGGGCCAATTGCAGGCCCAAGGCAAGATGACCGATGCGCATGCTTCGCTCGCCAAAGCATTCACCACTGCCAAGTGCCGCGAGACGGTCGCGTGGGCGCGCGAGCTTTTGGGCGGCAACGGCATCGCTGCCGACTACAACGTGGGCCGTTTCTTTGCCGATGCGGAAGCGCTCTACTCCTACGAGGGCACCTTCCAGATACAGAACCTGATTCTGGGCAAAGCCATAACGGGCTTCAGCGCCTTCGTATAACGGAAGGGAAGCGAACTGCAGTTTCCTATTCAACCTGCCTTGCCACAACCGAAGTAAGAATGAATAAGGAGCGAAGAAAATTCATGACCGTTAATTCTTCTAAATGGGAAGTCAAAAAAGCCACCGCAAAGGCCAAGACGGCCCGCTTGTTCTTTCTCAGCGCGAGCAGCGGCCAGGTATTCTCCGCGAACCCCGACGGCTCCGACCTTAAGGTAATTGTGAGCGAGGGAAGACGACTGCCGGACGGCATTGTTGTGGACCTCGAAGCAGGTCACCTCTACTGGACCAACATGGGGAATCCCAGCGCCAATGACGGATCCATCGAACGTTCGGATTTTGACGGACAAAACCTTACCCACATCGTTCCTCCGGGCGCCACCTTCACCCCCAAACAACTACAACTCGATGAGAAGAACCGGAAGCTTTATTGGTGCGATCGCGAAGGGATGCGGATCATGCGCGCGAACCTGGATGGCTCCAACCTCGAAACCCTTCTCGATACCAGCGAAGGCGACTCGCGTCCTGGGAAGGACATAAAGAAATGGTGTGTCGGAATTGCGCTGGATGTCGAAGCCAGCAAACTTTATTGGACTCAGAAGGGCTCCGACAATGCCGGTGAAGGACGTATTTTTCGCGCCAATCTCGAAATTCCGAAGGGCCAGACTCCAGCGAATCGCAAAGATGCCGAACTCTTATACGACAATCTACCCGAACCCATCGACCTCGAACTGGACCTCGCCAATCGGACGATCTACTGGACGGACCGCGGCGATCCACCGCGCGGCAATACGGTGAATCGGGCACCCATGAATCCGGCTCAGGGAAATGGCAAGAAAGAACCGGTGATCATTTTCGACCATTTGATGGAAGGAATCGGTATCGCCCTGGATCTGAAAGGCGGCCGCATGTTTCTGACTGACCTGGGTGGGTCCGTCTACAGCGCGAATCTCGATGGTTCGAACAAGAAGACGGTGCTAGCGGCGGAAGGAAACTTGACCGGCATCGTGTACGCCGAAATTCCTGCCGCGTAATGCCGAACACCACGATAAATCCGCAACGATTAATAAAGGAAAAACAAATGGGCTCGCTAGCCTCTGCTCTAAAACTCGAGAACGTTGGATACGACAAGAAAGGTCCGATTGCCTATGTGACGCTGAATCGGCCCAAGGTCATGAACGCGTTGAACAAGGCGACAATCAACGAACTGCGCGCAGCGTTCGAGGATGCCCGTGACGATTCAGCCGTCCGTGGAGTCATCCTCACGGGCGCCGGTGACAAAGCGTTTGCTGCGGGTGCAGACATCGCGGAAATTGCCAATAACACAGCTGTCGAAGCCGAGGCGGCGACTCGTCGAGGACAGGCATTGACCGACCTCATCGAGAACCTTGGCAAGCCGGTCATCGCCGCGGTGAATGGCTTTGCCCTGGGCGGTGGGTGCGAGTTGGCGATGGCGTGCACCATCAGGATCGCTTCCGAGAGCGCGAAGTTCGGCCAGCCAGAAGTAAAGCTTGGAGTTATGCCAGGGTATGGAGGCACGCAGCGCCTCCCTCGCCTGGTAGGGAAAGGCCGGGCACTCAAGCTCATCCTCTCCGGCGACATCATCGATGCAGCAGAGGCTTATCGCATTGGCTTGGTGGACGAACTCGAGCCGGACGCGCACGTCATCGAGCGTGCAGAAACTGTGTTGAAGAAAATCATTGCGAACGCTCCCCTTAGTGTGAAGTACGCGCTTGAGGCGGTCAACAAAGGCCTGGAGACGAGCGTCTCCGAAGGCTTGCTTATTGAAGCCTCACTTTTCGCAGTCTGCGCCTCGACCGCCGACAAGAAAGAAGGTACGTCGGCGTTCCTCGAGAAACGTGCGCCGAAATTTCAGGGACAGTAGAACTCTGCGCGCCACTTCGTAGTCTCAAACGACTGGCTGCGGTAAGTAGTGATCGTGAAGAAGGAGACCAAAATGGCAGAAGAGAACATATTTTCCGGATTGAAGGTCGTGGATCTGTCGAGCTTCATTGCCGGCCCGGGCGCTGCAACCATCCTGTCCGATTTCGGTGCAGACGTTGTCAAAGTCGAGCCGCCTGAGGGAGAGCTATGGAGAAAAGGGCAGAAAATCCCGCCCCAGCCGCATTCGGAAGAGCCCTATCCCTTCCAGTTGGCGAATCGAAATAAGCGTGGGGTTGCGCTCAACCTGAAAGCTGCAAGCGCGCAGCAGGTTCTCGAGCGGTTAGCCACGTGGGCGGACGTGTTCATCGTCAACACACCACATTCCGCACGCAAGAAATTGAAGCTTGAATATGACGATGTCGCGCAGTGGAATCCGCGTCTGATCTATGCCGATCTCACCGGCTTCGGAGAGAAAGGTCCGGACGCAAATCTTCCGGGATTCGATCTCACGGCTTTCTGGGCGCGAAGTGGCCTGTTATTCATGACGCGCGATGCTGGGGAGCCGCCGACCTGGCCAGTGGCAGGCAGCGGTGATAATGCAACTGCGGTCTGCATTTATGCAGCTATTCTGACCGCACTTTATCGCCGCGAACGCACTGGTAAAGGATCCTACGTCACGACTTCGCTCCTCGCAGCAGGTATCTGGTCGGCCAGCGTCTTTATCCAGGCCGCTCTATGTGGTGCGAGTTTCTACGGGCTACACGATCGAACGCATCCCGCGAATTCCGCTTTGAACACGTATCGCTCTTCCGATGGCACTTGGTTCGTTGTTGTAGCCACGCCGGACAAGATACCCGGGGTTCTGAAAGCAATGGGTCGTGAGGATATCCTCAAGGATCCGCGATTCTCGGATCCTGCCAAACTGGCGCAGAACCGGCCGCAACTGACGGCGATGCTCGATGAGATCTTTTGTTCGCAGCCGATGTCGCACTGGTATGAGGTCTTCAACGGCGTTCACGTCCCCTTCGGCGCCGTGCGTGGGCCGGAGGAAGTAGCTAATGATCCGCAATTGCGAGCGAACGACATCGTCGTTCCGCTCGAAGGGGCCGGCGAGAAACTCACTTCGACCGTGAGCAGTCCTATTCAAGTGCATGGTGTTTCGAAAGTGCCTGCGAAGCGCGCCCCGCGAATCGGCGAACACAATGATGAAGTCCTGAAAGAGCTGGGTTTCACCACTAACGATATCGACGGTTTTCGGGCGAGCGGTGCGATCCCAGCCACGCGACGGGAATCGAGCGCGGCGGACTGAAACAAGTCGAGGAACAAATGGCTCAGCCACGGATCGTTATAGTCGGAGGAGGTTTTGGCGGCCTTGCCGCCGCCAAGGCTCTCAGGAAAACACTCGCGGAGGTGATCCTGATCGACCGCTCCAACCACCACTTGTTTCAGCCCCTGCTTTACCAAGTGGCAACAGCAGTGCTGTCTCCTAGCCAGATTGCGACACCCATACGAACTATTCTTCGCAATCACAAGAACGTTACGGTAATCAGGGGAGAAGTCACCGGAGTGGACAAGGAGCAAAAGCAAGTACTGGTTAGCGATGCAGATCGACAGGCAGTACCCCTGGCCTACGATTACCTGATCCTTGCTTCGGGCGCCACGCACAGCTACTTCGGGCATAACGAATTTGAGGAGTTCGCGCCAGGCATGAAGAGCGTGGCCGACGCTGTTTCGAGTCGAAACAAGATCCTGCAAGCATTCGAACAAGCGGAAGCCGAAGAAGATCCAATCCGCCATCGCGATCTGTTGACCTTCGTTCTGATCGGTGCAGGCCCCACAGGCGTGGAGATGGCTAGCGCTCTAGCGGTTCTGATTCGAAGTTCGCTGAAATCAGAATTCCGGCGGATCAATCCCGCCTCCGCAAGAATTGTGCTCGCCGACATGGCGCCGCGAGTTTTGCCTCCGTTTTCAGAGGATCTCTCGGAATCCGCGAAACGACGGCTGGAGAGCCTTGGCGTCGAGGTACGGCTCGGACATAGTGTGGATCGCATTGATGCCGATGGCATCGTGGTCAGCGGCGAGCGCATCGCGAGCAAGACCGTCATCTGGACGGCGGGAGTCGCACCATCGCCCGCGGGCAAGTGGCTGAAAGTGGAAACCGACCCCGCCGGCCGCGTGCGTGTTCAAAACGATGTCACCGTGCCCGGACACCCGGAGATCTTTGTCGTCGGCGATACGGCGTCATTCGAAGAAAACGGCAAGCCGCTTCCCGGCGTTGCCCAGGTGGCCATGCAGCAAGGTCGTTATGCAGGAAAGGTCCTTCGCGCTCGCATAACCGGCAGCACGCCGCCCAGGCCGTTTAGTTACTTCGACAAAGGCAACATGGCGGTCGTTGGGAAAGGCTTTGCCGTCTTGCAAAGTCACAAGGTCCGAGTAAGCGGGTTCTTAGCATGGCTCGCCTGGGCGACGGTCCACCTCCAGTTTCTGGCGACCTCAAGCCTTCGTTTGACCGTTTTCCTGCAATGGGTTTGGACTTATTTCACCGGCCAACGGGGTTCTCGTCTCATCGTGAATCACCATGCGCCCCAACCAGCGAAGGCTGCGGAAGATACGCCGAGCAAGTCAGCACTCGCTTAACTATGAAATGGAGAGAATTCTTATGGCGAAAAACAAACAGATTCAAAAGATAGCAATCGTGGGTACAGGGGTGATTGGCGCGAGTTGGGCGGCCTTGTACCTGGCACGCGGTCTCAACGTTATCGCCACCGATCCAGCGCCGAACGCAGAAGCAAACCTGCGCAAGTTCATTGATGCCGCTTGGAAAGACCTGGAAGTGATTGGGCTCTCTCCGAACGCATCGCGCGATCATCTGCAGTTCACGCCTGATATGAAGAAGGCACTCTCCAACGCCGACCTAGTTCAGGAGAATGGCCCCGAACGGCAGGATTTCAAGATCAAGCTGTTCGCCGACATGGACGCTGCGACGCCGGAAGATTCAATCATCGCGTCCAGTTCATCCGGATTGACGATGAGCGTGATGCAGTCTGCTTGCAAGCATCCCGAACGCTGCGTGACCGGCCACCCCTTTAATCCTCCTCACATTATTCCGCTGGTCGAGGTCGTCGCAGGCTCGAAAACGTCGCCGGAAACTGTTGAGCGGGCCATCGTCTTCTACACCTCGATCGGTAAGAAACCGATTCACGTTCGCAAAGAAGTAGTCGGCCACGTCGCGAATCGCCTGCAAGCCGCGCTCTATCGCGAAATCGTTTACCTCATCGAACAAGGTGTCTTGGATGTCGCCGATTCCGATGTCGCGGTCTGCTGGGGTCCTGGATTACGGTGGGGCCTAATGGGACCCAATCTTCTATTCCATCTCGCAGGCGGTCAAGGCGGGATTCAACATTTCATGGAACAGTTTACGGGGCCGATGGCGGCATGGTGGAAAGACCTCGGCGCGATTACAGAGTTCAATCCCGAGGTAAAGCAAACCATTGTCAGCGGCGTATTGAAGGAAGCCAATGGTCGTTCGATCGCAGAACTCGAACGCGCGCGTGACTCCATGCTACTGGAATTGCTCACGACCCGTTCGAAAGAGGAGAAAACCGTATCCGCCGGGGCAGACGCTGCGGCCGATTAGGCCTGTTTCCGCTCGTGTGATTCGAGGAGAGCAGAAAGCAAACGCAGAAACCGCGGAGCAGAAATGAGAACAGAAGATGATTTATGTTCATTCTCTCGGCCGGGCATTGCGATTCTATCCCGGCCGAGCTGCGCTTGCTCGTGACGGTCGACTCCTGACCTTTCGCGAACTCCATACTCGGGTAGAAGGCATTGCAGCGACGCTCGCCAGCCACGGTTTTGGGGCGGGAGACCGCCTGGCTCTTTTGCTGCCTAACGGGCCCGACTACATCGAGCTCATTTATGCGTGCAGCATGCTGGGCGTGATTGCCGTTCCGCTGAACACTCGCCTGTCGACCACTGAGATCGACCGGGTGCTCGAGGATGCGCGTCCGCATGGGATCGTCCGCCATTCCTCACTTGCCGTCCCCCAGGTACAGCTGAGCTGGCAGCGGGTTATCGACCAGGAGCTCCTCCCAGTCAGCGGCGACCCTGTTCGGAAGATCTTTTACGAGCCTGAGGCCGTCCTGGGCCTTATCTATACGAGTGGCACGACGGGGCAGCCAAAAGGAGTCATGGTGACGCATAAGAATGTCCTTGCTGATATTCACAACTTCAACTACTGGATGCGCTACATCGAAGGCGGGACCTATCTGCACGCCGCTCCGATCTTCCACATCGCGGATTTTCCCAGCATTTTCGCGGTCCCGGCATTCGGCGCCAGTCAGATCACAATTCCGAAATTTAGCGCACAGACTTTTTGCGAGACGGCGGAACGAGAACATGTGACTCACACCGTGCTCGTGCCCACGATGATCAATTTGATTACACAGTTTCCGGACGCAAGAAAATATGACTTGAGCAGCCTGCAAGTGCTGGCGTATGGCGGATCACCCATGGCTCCGGAACTTGTCCATCGGACGCGGGAACTCCTGCCGAATGTCAAATTGATTCGAGTGTACGGATTGAGTGAGACAGGTTTCCTCACCGGCTTACAGGACCATGAACACACTGAAGACAAACTCATGTCCTGCGGGCGCCCCTGTCCCGGTGTCGATCTTCAGGTAACAGACACGTCGGGGAGACAAGACGATCCGGGACAGCCCGGCGAATTAGTCGTGCGAGGCGCCAACGTCATGCGCGGTTATTGGAACAATCCGGAAGAAACCGCTAAAGCGTTTCGCGACGGATTCTTTCGTACGGGGGATATTGGACAGCAGGACACTGCCGGATACTTTTACATCCTCGACCGGCTAAAGGACATGATTGTTACCGGTGGTGAGAACGTTTATTCCGGAGAGGTGGAAGCGGTGATCTATGGGCATCCCGCCGTTCGTGAAGCAGCCGTCTTCGGCGTACCCGATTCACAATGGGGCGAGCTTGTGATGGCGTGCGTAGTTTTGAAGCCAGATGCGACTCTTACCGCCGACGATCTAGTTGCTTTTTGCAGGCGCAGCCTTGCGAGCTATAAAGTTCCCAGACGTATTGAGTTTTCTGATACGGATCTGCCCAAGAGCAGTTCCGGCAAGGTACTCAAGAAGACTCTGCGCGAGCGTTTCTGGACACACCAGGAACGCGCTGTAAGCTGACGCAAAACTGCTCAAGCTCCAGTTGAGAAGGCGGATGATTTTCATCCAATGATGAATGTGAAAGCCGCAGGGCCTCGTTTGAACCTCTTTTCATTCCAGTGGCGACGATCGCAGGACGAATAGTCTTGGCACGTTCAACCCCACCGACTGCGTCGTTTGATTGGATATCTCAGTGGCGCGAGAGCTTGCGCGACGGAGTGTATGCCGTCCCCGGATTTCTGATTATTCCCGCTGGAAAGAGTGACGCGCGTTTTGTCGGGAATCGCCCAAGCGCTGAGGTGCGCTGGCAAGCAAATCGTTGCCTCTGGTTTCAGGCCGACTACGGAATTTTTACGCGGGATATTTCGTAAAGGAGAGTCAGCCCGACCGCAACCTCAACTACTGGGCATTGTGGGCTGGTTATAAGTTCTAGGGGCCGGATCGTACAACGGTACAGGGTTCTGATAGGAAAGGTCAGCAAGAGGGTGCAACGAGTGTTATTCAGTTCGGCAGGTTCGGTTCCGACCAGACCGCTGTCACGTTGGGCATAAGCTCGGTCTAGCCACTCGAACGCTTCGTCGGACTCGCTCCTGAAAGCATAAACCTGTGCGATCTGGTAGGCCATGCTTGCATGGTATTTCGTAACTAACTCCCTCAATGCGGCATCTGATTCCTTTTTCCGACCAAGCGCGTGGTATGCGATCGGATACAGAAACGTACGGTGGCGGTCATAGTGTACGAGTTCGATTTCAGGCAAAGCATCCTGAGGCCGCCCCTGCATCACATAAATTTGGCTTAACACCACATGGGCGGCCACAACATCGGGGTTCAGGTCGAGCGCCTTCTTGAAATTCGCTACGGCTTCGTCTAACTGCCCCATAAAGAACTCGGTCTCTGCACGGGACTCCCAACTCTCTGCATTGAGCGGATCCAAGTCAACGGCTCGGCGTTTCAATCGAAGAGCTTCGTGAAAGCGGCCGAACATGCCTGCTGAGGAAGCTGCCGTCCTTACAACCTCGGCATTTCCGGGATCGAGAGCAACCGCCCGCTGGAAGGAAGCATCCGCTCCAGCCCAATCGAAGTCGACCTGTCGCTGAATCCGTCCCTTTTGGGCATGCGCCTCTGCCAGGTTTGGATTCAGCGCTAGAGCTCGCTCCACCGCTTCTCGCGCAAGCCGGTGACCCTCCTCAGCCGGAATCGCGCCTGTGTTGGCCTGCAAGTTTCGTACCCGAGACAACCCGACCCAAGCCAGGGCGTAGGAGGGATCAAGCTGAGTCGCTCGTTCGAAATATTTTGCAGCCATCTCTGTATCTTTCTTGCTATCCCGTTCAAAGTAGTAGTGCCCCTGCAAGTAGGCATCAAAGGCTTCCGAATTAACCGGGTCCGACTGGGCCAACTCTGCTTGCTGTTGCGATGTCAGACGTAGTCGGATTTCGCGGGCAACCGCCTTGGCTACATCGTCTTCCACATTAAGAATGTCTTTCGCCGGATAGTCGTAATCTTGTGACCACAAATGACTTTGGTCCTTCACCTGAATCAGCTGAGTGGTGAGGCGCATGTGGTCTCCGCTCTCGCGAAGGCTGTTCTCCAGCACATACTGCACGGAAAGATCGCGTCCAATCTGATCCAGGCGTTCGTCCTTGTGTTTGTATCCCATGACGGACGTTCGCGCGATGACGCCCAACTGTTCCGGGTTGAGCTGGCCCAACTGTGAAATCGTCTCCTCGGTCAGGCCGTCGGCAAGATATTCCTTGTTGGGATCGCCAGTGAGATTCTCAAACGGCAGTACGGCGAGCATGATCTTGCTGGGTATTGGTGGTCCCGGAGCGCGAAAGTGCCGCCAGGAGAAATAGCCCGCGCCCGCCAAGACGACAACAGATGCGAGCACGACCGCCGCCTTCCACGAGTGAGGCTTCATCTGCCGCTCAACTCGCGCGGTGTTCTCGCTCATTTCGGCGGCAGAAGGCTCACGCTGTTCTGGGTCCTTCCCGAAGGCGTTTCCTGGCGTTAACTCCCGGCATTCGAGGGCCGGTATCAAACGAGCCACGCCGGGCCAAGGTCTCGATGTAACGAGGGTCGTCGGCGGAATCCCCTAAGGCGCGCCGAAGGGTATTGATCGTCGCGTTGATGCTATGGTCAAAACCCACAACTGTATCGTCCGGCCACAGCCTTCCCTTGATTTCCTCGCGAGTAACAATCTTGCCCTCACGTTCAAGGAGCATCCGCAGGACCTGAAACACCTGTTCTCTGAGGATGATCTTATTGTTAGGATAAGGCGCCTCAATGGATCGTAGTTCGCCAGTGCTGAGGTCGAGCTCAAAGGTTCCGAACAGGATGCGGCCTGAGGAAAGGGTGGGAATAGCAACCGAACACAGAATAAGAACGTGTACCAATGCTACCCGAAATTGTCGGAATCAAGCTGAGAGTAGCACGAAATTCCTTCAGCGCATCTGCTGAAGAATCAATACCTTGCTGGCTTGACTCCCATTTTATCGCAAAATGACCACGGTTCCATTTACAGCCGTCCCTCCCTTCAAGTAAACAGGCGTGTACCGCTGTGATTGATCCACACGATATGGGGTTTGCGCCATGCCAAGGGGCCAAACGTCCAAGCTGATCGCCATCATCGATGACGATGAATCGATTGGTGATTCGCTACGGGACTTAATGGAGTCGGCTGGGCTCGTGGCTCGATGCTTCGGATCCGCGGAAGAATTCCTCGAATCCGGTTTGCACCCCCAAGTCGCATGCCTGATAACTGACATCCTCATGCCGAAGATGTCGGGTCTGCACTTGCAGGCCAGGTTGAAAGAAGAGGAATGCGATATCCCGATCACCTTCATTACTACTTTCGGAGACGCCAGGATGCGGATTCAAGCGATGAGAGGGGGTGCGGTCGAGTTCCTGGCGAAACCGTTCGATCATCAATTGATGCTCAAAACGGTCCGTGCCGCACTTGATTTGTGAGCGAACGGCTAAACAATCGGTCGAATGGTAGGAGACTTCAATGCCAGAGCATGATCGAATATTCGAGCGGATTATCGGCAATAGCGCCGCCCTGGAATCTGTTCTCGAACAAGTAGAACAGGTGGCTTCCACTGATTCGACTGTCCTCATCGAGGGGGAAACCGGCACAGGAAAGGAACTCGTCGCACATGCGATTCACAACGGCAGTCAGCGCGTCGGGCGCGCTTTCATTAAGCTCAATTGCGCGGCCATTCCGCTGGATCTTCTGGAAAGCGAGATGTTCGGTCACGAGAAGGGCGCTTTTACCGGAGCCATCGCTCAGAAGATCGGGCGCTTCGAAATGGCCGATAAAGGCACGCTCTTTCTCGACGAGGTGGGCGACATCCCTTCGGCGTTGCAGCCGAAGTTGTTGCGTGTGTTGCAAGAGCAGGAATTCGAGCGTTTAGGAAGCGGTCGCACGCACAAAGTGGATGTCCGGCTGGTCGCGGCGAGCAATCGGAGTCTCGTCAGGATGGTCGCTCGCGGGCAATTTCGCAGTGACCTGTACTATCGTCTGAACGTCTTCCCCGTCTTGCTGCCGGCGCTGCGAGAACGCCGGGAAGACATACCTGCGCTTGTCACGCATTTCGTGAAGCTGTTTAGCCGCCGCATGGGGAAGCAAGTCGAGACCATTCCTCCCGAAACCATGGCTGCTTTCCAGTCATACTCTTGGCCTGGCAACATTCGCGAGTTGCAGAACTTGGTGGAACGCGGCATTATCCTTACGCGGGACGGTGTGCTCCATAACCCACTTCACAAAGACCAAAAAGAGCTCATGATCCCCAGTTTGTATCGCACTCGAATTTTTTACTCATCGAAGACCTTAGGAGCCTCGGATCGCGCTTTGATTTTGGAAACACTTGAGCAGGCCCGATGGGTAGTCGGTGGACCGCACGGCGCCGCAGCCAAACTAGGATTGAAGAGAACCACATTGCTCACCATGATGACAAGGTTGGCTATTTCGCGCCCCATTCATCAGGAACGAGCAGACGAGCGCGGTACGACGCTTCAATGAGCCAATCCCCCTTGCCATTCAAGACACTTTCTCACCGCCCTGCATGCCCTATTCGCTGTTTTCCAAGATCGAATTCTTGCTCCATTTATGATCCACGAACTGTTATTATCCCCTACTGAAGCCGCTTCAGGTAGCCATCAAGCGGGCGCCGATCCGAAGAAAACTTGATGCCGTGTCGAACAGTTCCGAAGAGCCGTTTCCACCCATGGCTGTTTCGCACGCGCTAAGAACAATAATAGGGCGACTGCGAAGAACGTGCATAGAGAGGATATCGTTCTCTGAAAACATCGTCAGTTCGCCATCAGTGTTCACAACCACCAATCCCGATTGATCGGCGCGGCGGGCTCCATGGCCAGAATAAAAGAAGTGATCAGCACCTGGCATAAACTCGGCTAGACGTTCCGGCGTTGGGGCACTCTCAACGACATCCACATCGGGAGCGAGCGTGATTCCGCTGGCTATGCAACAGCGCCACGCAGCAGAAGTCTTGCTGGCCGGGAAGACAGCCTACGACAAACTCCTCAATCTCTGCGTCTGGACGAAAGATAATGGCGGGATGGGTTCGTTTTACCGGTCGCAGCATGAGTTGGTCTTCGTGTTCAGAATGGGAAAAGAGGCGCATCGCAACTCCGACCGCCGCTGCAAACGTCTGGCGGCGGTCGGTTTCTGCTCAAAGCCTTACAATTTTCGTCCGCGCCTAGAAAGCTTTATAGGCGACCTCAACTGTACCCGTACCCTTCTTCCCCAGTTCCATGTCGTACTCTGCGAAAATTGATCCGTCAGTGTTTTGCAGGGGCCCTAAAACGTACTCGAAGATCTGGCACGAGTTGGGACCGCCGGAAATGTCTTGCGAAAATGCACCGTTGAACGCGCTGCCGGAGAGGAACTCCAACTGCAACCCATACCCGCCCTCGTTATATCCCCACGCCGTGCGGTAAGTGTAATCAAAGCTATTGGAGCTGAATCCGTCGACATCTACATCGGCGTAGCGCAGCAACCCAACGTGGTGTGAAGTGGTCGCATTGTTCTTCAGCGCCATCGTGATTTGAACGAGTTCATTGCCGGCGTTCTGTGCGATGGTCTGTGTCAGGGTGAAGATACCGTCGCTCGTTGTTCGCGAGATCTTCACGCTGGTTGCGGACGAACTCACCGTGACCGGCGCCTTCCAATTGCCGCTGTCTCCATAGCCGGCATAATCGTAGTACTGTGTGCTCGAATCATAGTCACAGAAGGCGTAACCTTCGCCGATGGTTCCGGTGTTGATGTATTCGTGTCCGGACGGGCTCTCGAACTGCACGATGTTTCCATTTGCGGTAACGCAGTACTTCATGAACTTGTTGCCGGTTCCGGTTGTAAAGTTGAATGAGCAAGTCGTCGTCGAGTCTGGACTGGCAGCACCGACGTACTGCAGTTTCGCTTCGCGGGCGACTTGTTCCATCGCCGGATCCGGATGGCGTGCCGTCTGGCTGTGAGCCGCAGTTGCGAGGCTGAGAACGAACATTGCGATCAATTGCGTCGATTTCTTCATAGCTTGTTTTCTCCTTAGAGTCACAGAATGCATTGGTTATTGTTCTTGGACCGTAATGACCCATAATGACGAACCGTTTCTGTCCTCTGTATCTAACAGCGCAAAGCTGTAGGCAAATCTTGTCATCGATTGCAAAAATATTTACGGACTGCGACCCGACTGCCGTAAGTAGGTAATTTGTCAATCAGTTCCAGTTGACATCCGTGGGAGGCATCACTAGTCTGCTAGCCAAACGCTTCGGCCTTTCCAAGGTGGGTTGTGGGGCACGAGTCGTCGGGTGAGATTTCGCAGTTGTTACTGGGCTGGCGGGGGGGCGACCGCAAGGCATTGGACGCCCTGTTGCCAGTCGTTTACAAGGAATTGCGCCGTTTGGCCCACGTCCAGTTGCGCCACGAACGTCCCGACCACACGCTGCAAAGTTCGGCTCTGGTGCATGAGGCGTATCTGCGCCTTGTGGGACTAAACGCTCCGCAGTGGGAGAACCGCGCCCATTTCTTTGCCATCGCTGCCCAACTGATGCGGCAGATACTTGTCGACTATGCGCGCCGCCGCGGTGCCGGGAAACGAGGAGGAAGGGTCGGCACACTATCATTAGAGGATGCGGAGATGTTGGCGCCCGGCAAAGAGAAAGATCTGGACGTGGTGGCGATCGACGACGCATTGAAAGCGCTGTCGCAAATCGATGCCCGCAAAGCGCAGGTGGTGGAACTACGCTTTTTTGGGGGGTTGAACTTCGACCAAACGGCGGAAGTACTCGGTGTCTCGGCAGCCACGGTGGCGCGCGACTGGAGCACGGCACGAGCATGGCTGTACCGCGAAATGAGTCATGGATCCTCCGATGGATGCTGAACGCTGGAAACAAGTGGACGATCTGCTGCAGTCGGTGCTGCTCGTGCCGGCCGATCAGCAGGACGGGTTTCTGCGCGAGGCGTGCACCAATGACACTGAGCTGTTGCAAGAAGTGCAGTCCCTGCTGAAGGCTCATCGGAACGCCGGAAGTTTCCTCGAGCCCCCCACCATGGACGTGGCCGTGCTGGCCGCTGCTCTTAACTCGACCTCGCCCGCTAAGCCTCCCATGACAGGCCAGACGGTCTCGCACTATCGCGTGCTCGGCCAGTTGGGTGCCGGCGGCATGGGCGTCGTCTATAAGGCTGAAGATATTTCCCTGGGCCGGTTGGCGGCGCTGAAGTTTCTTCCCGAAGACGCGGCTCAAGAACCGTCAGCCTTGGAGCGCTTCCGGCGCGAGGCGCGAGCGGCATCAGCACTGAATCATCCCAATATCTGCACGGTTTACGAAATCGGGGATCACGACGGGCAAGCATTCATCGCCATGGAGTTTTTAGATGGCGTAACGCTGCGGCAGCGCATAGGAGCGCGTCCGCTGGAGATGGAATCCATCGTGTCTCTGGGCATTGAAATTGCCGACGCGCTGGAGGCAGCCCATTCGCAAGGCATCGTGCACCGCGATATCAAGCCGGCGAACATCTTTGTTACGACCCGCGGAAGCGCCAAGGTGCTCGACTTCGGCTTGGCGAAGCTGACGGGAACGCGACGGGCAGGGTACGCCGTGGCTGGCGATGAAAAGATGGCTTTACCCACCGAACCACTGACCGGTCGAGGTTCGGCGTTGGGGACGGTTTCGTACATGTCGCCGGAGCAGGCGAGGGCCAAGGAGTTGGACGGCCGAACGGATGTGTTTTCGTTTGGGGCAGTGCTCTATGAGATGGCGACAGGGAGGCAGCCGTTCCACCGGGAGAGTGACGCCCTTACCTACGACGCGATTCTGAATCGCGATCCCGTACCGCCCGAAGAGCTGAATCCTGAAGTCCCGATGAAGTTGGGCGACATTATCCGCAAGACGCTGGAGAAGGACCGGAACCTTCGCTACCAGCACGCAGCCGACATACGCGCGGATTTGCAGCGGCTGAGGCGCGACACGGAGAGCGGACGCCAGGCGGTTCCTGGCGCGGTGGCTAGGGATCGAGCAACTATTCCCCATAAAGGGAAGCTCTGGAGAGTTGTGTTGCTGGGATGCGCGCTGGTTGCCGCCGCGATTGCGAGTGGGCTCTATTATCGTTCGCATCGCACCAGGCCGCTGACCTTGAAAGATACTGTGGTTCTTGCCGACTTCGACAACACAACCGGCGAAGCGGTATTTAATGATGCGCTACGCCAGGGCCTGGAGGTCGGGCTTGCGCAGTCGCCGTTCATCCAAGTGATGCCCGATCGCAAGGTGCTGGTGATCATGAAACAGATGGGGCACTCGCCCGACGAACGCCTGTCTGGTCGCAACGCCATCGAAGTCTGCCAGCGCACAGGAAGTAAGGTTACCGTGCAAGGTTCAATCGCCAGTCTCGGGACAAACTATCTGCTCGGACTCCAGGCGATCCGCTGCGACACGGGTGAGCTCATCGCCAATGAACAGGTGCAAGCTAAACGCAAGGAGGCCGTGATCGACGCCCTCGGACGTGCGACCGCCCAATTGCGAGCACGTCTGGGCGAATCGCTTCCCTCGATCCAGAAATACAACGCTCCCTTGGAGCAGGCCACCACATCCTCCCTCGACGCTCTCAACGCCTATGGCTTGGCTCTTTCCACATGGGATAGGAAAGGCGATCCGACATCGGTTCCGTACTTCAAGAAAGCGATCGAGATTGATCCCAACTTTGCCATAGCTTACGGCGGGCTCGCCACCATTTATCACAATCTTAACGAAGCGGAACTTGCCCGC
>Ga0302324_100006088_pt1 | contig 26163 bp, 25 predicted proteins | sample Palsa_T0_1_FD_201949 | JGI IMG/M metagenome (GOLD analysis project Ga0302324, IMG submission 201949) | Peat permafrost microbial communities from Stordalen Mire near Abisko, Sweden - Palsa_T0_1 | ecosystem: Environmental > Terrestrial > Soil > Palsa > Peat permafrost | place: Sweden: Abisko... | reverse complement strand
CGCGGTTTTCTGTAGTCGATCGAAGTCCTCGAGGTAACGCTTGGTGTCCTGGATCGTTGAGAGAGAGTCGGGCGCGCCAGGCTTCTTGTGACCGGCGACAACAATCGCCGGGTTCAGCGCCGCTAACCGGTCTAGCGCCGCGATCCAATTCTTTCGGCTCTCGGGGGTGGTGTCGCCGACATACATGCGGCATTGGTTGTACACCACGTCGCCAGCCACGATCAGGCCGATCGATGGAACGTAGAGAGACGTCGAATCGGGACTATCGGTGCGGCCCTGCTCGATAATGCGCAATTCGTGACCCTCCAGAGTGAACGTGTCGGGCTCATAGGGGTCTGGCGGAACCAACTTCGTGGCCACTTGCCCGGGAAACATACGGCGAGCCAGCCGCTCCACAGTGGGAGTGAAAGACATCTGCATGGCCTTCACCGTCTTGGGTGTTGCTATCGCCCGAGCGCCGGGGAAACGGTCGAGCAGAATGCTAAGACCGTAGAAGTGGTCGAAATGGGCGTGCGTTATATAGATGGTCTCCAGGTTACGATTGTGCAGGGCGACCCAAGCCGCGAGAGCCTCGGCCTCAGCCACGGTCCCCATTGCGTCCACCAGCACCGCGTCGTACTCGCCGAAGATTAAAGTCGACGTGATAGGGTCAAAGCCGAGCGCTTCCCCAAAGGGCTTGGGCCGCTCGCCGACCATAGTCTTTCCCGGGGCCGTAAAAACGTTCACACTAAGCGTGTTCGACGCGACAGGCGTGGTGCCGTCCATTTGGTGTTCCTTTCCGCGCCGAGCGCTAACCGTACTTGAGCTCGGTGCTCTGTCCGACCTCGATAATATAACCGTCAGGATCGCGGATGTAGCAGCGAATCTCGCCGTACTTGGGTATTGGCGGCGTGATGAACTCGGCTCCTCGACTTTTCCACAATTCATAGCATGCTTGAATATCCGCAACGCGGATATTCATAAAACTGTTGATGTGATTCGGGTCGGGGACGCTGAGCGTTACCGTCGGCTTGTCGGGGGTCGGCCCGCCCCCGGGGTTGACAAGGAGCCATGTGTTCGCGATCTGAATGTACGCAGGCGCGCCAGCGCTGTCGCCTTTGCTAAGGATGCGACCGCCGAAGACCTTCTCATAGAAGCGAGCCGACCGGTCGATGTCGGCGACGGTTAGAAAATGTGCGACCGTGAACCCCTCGCGCGGGGGCATCTCGTAGCTCTTTTGTTCGACTTGTACTGCGTTCATTGATGGCTCCTTTCAATACGGTGCTGATTACGAAATACGGTGAAAAATCAATCGACGCCAGCTACTGGCGTGTCCGATAAATAACTCGCACGGTACACGCGGTTTTAACCGCGTTGGTATTGTCAACGGCGGAACGCGGCTAAAAGCCGCGTCTACCCTCATTTCTATCTAGTTACACTAGTGCAGCAGCGATTCCCAATTAGCTGGAACTCTCCCTGCCGGTCCAGGAGCTGGTTGATCCTCCGGATGCGAATGTGGGGGAAGCAACTCCACACCCTTGATCATCCCCCGCTTCTCATAATCGTAGAACCAATGCTCGCCCGGCTCGAAGCTGGCAATGATCGGATGCCCTGTTGTCGCCGCATGTTTGGACGCATGCTGGCTCGGAGAACTGTCGCAGCAACCGATGTGCCCACAGTTCGCACACCGGCGGAGATGAAACCACCAGCCTTTCGGTGACGCCAGGCATTCGACACACCCATCGCCACTGGGCTTCGAGGCGGGGTTGATTCCGCGCTGGTCTTCTTTCATTCCCAAGTTTCCTTCCGTCCGTAACCGCGCCGGGCGCCGGCTAGCGCGCGATTTGGCCCAGGTAGTATCCTAACCGATTCTCGACATCCCCCGGCTTGTGGAAGCCGCGCGCCATAAGCGCCTTGATTCCCTCCTGAGCGGCAGGTCGACCGAGCGAAGCGATGCACGCATCCCACCCGGCGCCGAGCTCGACGTCCGGCGGCAGGCTGGTGTTCACTAGGCGCTTGGTGTTGGCGATCGCCCATTTGTCGAATTTGGCGATGCGGGTCGCGAGCGCCTCTACGAACGCGTCTAGCTCGGCGTCGGGGAGGGCGCGATTCACGTAGCCGTAGGCCTCGGCCTGGTCTGCCCGGATGTCTTCCGAGCTCAAGAGCACCTCGAGTGCGCGGTTCCTGCCGATGAGTTCGGGCAGCCGGGCCATGGGACCGCCACCGGCGACCATCCCCACGCCCACCTCCCACTGCGAGATGATGGCCTTTTCGCGGCTGGCGAAACTCATGTCGCAAGCCAGCGTAATCTCACTGCCGTTGCCCGTCGCCCGGCCACGGATGAGGGCGATGGAAGCGACCGGCAAGCGAGTCAGACGCGCGAGAAAGTCCGGCCAAGGCGGAAGGCCCGTCGGACCGTCCGGCATTGAGGTCAGGTCCTCAAGCTTGGCCACGAAATCAGAATGATTCAGGAAGTAGTCGTCGACCGCGCTGTCGAAGACCACGACCCTTACATGCTCGTCGGCCTCGAGAGCGTCGATGACTCCCTGGAACTCCCGGACCATTTCTGGGCCCATCACGTTGATCGGCGGGTTGTCGATCGTGACACGCCAGTAGGCGGGCGACCGCCGGGCGACACGGATCTGTGCGGGCTTCGTAAGTGCGCTTGCAGTTGTCATGGCATCCTCCCGATTACTGCCGCGCCTGCCTTGCTGACGATGTCATCCTGGGAATCCGCGCCTCCGGAAGAACCGATTGCGCCGACAATCACCCCCTGTTCGATCAGCGGGATGCCGCCTCGAGAGGCAATGATCCCATCGAACGCGAGCAGATAGTTGAGATGCATAAGCTGGATACCGTCCTCGAACTGCTTCGTTTCGCGCCGGAAGGTCGCTGCTGCTCGTGCCTTGTGCTCGGAAATTTGAATGGAGGCAAGCATCGCACCGTCCATTCGTTGAAAGGCGACGAGGTTGCCGCCGGAATCGACTACAGCTACATTCATCTTCCAATTCCGCTTCTTCGCCTCCGCTACCGCCGCGTGAATAACCGCCTGGGCTCGATCCAGCGATATCGGTGGGCCATACGGAGTGTCGAAAGGAATTTTGTCCGGCACAAAATCGAGAGGATTTGTTTCCGTGGACTGCAGCGCTCGACTCGCAGCAGCGGCGGTCCCTGTTTTCTCATTTGACATATGTGTTCCTTCCTCCCTGCGTTCACCTCTTGCCGTACGCCGTGAAAATGTAATCCTTGGCCGCCACTCTCGTATGGCACGCGAAACCGCAATTGACGACGCCAGTCTTATCGGGCTTAAACGTGTCCGACGCGGGATCGTAGTCGAACGCGGCGTATGCCCATCCCTTGGTGTCCGGGAACTTCTTGGTGTCCTTCTCGATAAGGAAAACGTCTTGTAGGACGTCCGGCACCCTAACCGCAAAAGGGGATTCCGTGTTCTTTTTCGGCTTCCACTCGATTTTTGCAATCTTGGAGCCGTCTGGGAAAAGCTTGCCATTGCCGGGAACACCGGCCCGGTAGGCGTCAATCATCGTGGGATTGGCGACCATCACCTTCAGCAGATCATCAGTCTGACTGACGGCAACGACCTGCCAGTTCTCGTACCCCCTGAAGTCAGAGAATGCGAGCCCATTGGGTATGCGCAGTGTGTACTTGTCCTGCGCGGAGAAGGCCCTGACGCCCAGGACCGCTAGCGCTATGCCAAGTGCGGCTGCTGAAACAACCCGTGAACCGCGTGAAGGCAAAAACGTTCTGCCGATCATGACTTTCCTCCTGCTCGATGTGCCTATGCGCAGCGGAGCGCATTTGGTAACTGTAGGTGCACGCTTCGGGCCAGGACTTGCCGCTCGGTGCGAAATGCTGGAAATTGCGGTGATTTGAGCGGCTTAGCGTGAACGCTTGTGGGGTCAGGCGGTGCTGTCCAGATATCTGATGTCGGCCGGCTGCCACTGCGGGTAGACTTTCCAACGGCTCTTCGTCCGTCGAGAGTTCGACCGTGAGCCCTTCGACGGACCATAAACACCTTGATCTCGGGAACGTTGCCTTTTCTCCGCACGATTAGTGTGCGCTGGTTCTTGAAATGCATTAACGATGTTGTGACTGCGCAAACCACATTCGAAGCTACAAGCCTCGCCCCCCTCCCCTGCAAATGGGACACGCGCAAGGCGCTGATCGATGAGGTTTGGCGCGGCCTGCTCAAACGTCCACGATCCCTGGTTCCGTGGATGCTCTACGATTCCGAGGGTTCACGTCTTTTCGAGTGCATCACAACGCTGCCGGAATACTATCCGACGCGAACGGAGCGCGACATTTTGGCGAGCAATGCCGAAGCGATTATCCGAGTGACTGGTTCCGACTACTGTCGGCCCTTGCGCCTGCTGGAGCTGGGCGCAGGGACAGCCGCCAAGACCGGTATTATGCTGGAAGCCGCAACGCGCTTGCGAAACGAAGTAATTTACTTGCCGGTTGATGTCTCGCCGGATGCACTCGATGCGGCGTGCGACAGCATCGGCTGCCTGTTTCCGGATGTGCAGCTACAGCCGCTGGTGGCGAACTACGTCACTCACCCGCCGAAGCTGGAACGGTTCCATGGGACCACGCTCGCGATGTACATCGGTTCGAGCATCGGCAACTTCTCGCCGGAGGAGGCTCGCGCTATTCTTCGCAATCTGAGGTCTGAGCTCAGAGCCGGCGATGCGCTGCTGTTGGGAACAGACATGGTGAAAGATGAAGCGACTCTCGTGCGGGCCTATGACGACAAAGCCGGCGTCACCGCGGCGTTCAATTTGAACATTCTGCATCGCCTCAATCGAGAACTCGGCGCGAACTTCGATACCGGCTGCTTCCGGCATCGGGCGCGCTGGAATCGCGTCAAGTCGCGCATCGAGATGCACCTGGAGAGTACGCGCGACCAGTGCATATATATTCCGGCCGCGCAACTTAGCGTTGAATTCGCGGCCTTTGAAATCATCCATACCGAGAACAGCTACAAGTTCACCCGGAATACGCTTGGCGACTTGCTGGATGATGCGGGCTTTACGATCGAGCAGACATGGACGGATCAACGACAGTGGTACGCGCTCACGCTCGCGGGCCTTAAGTAACCGACTTTGTGCCCTTGTTCCATCCATGGAAGGCCGACAAGTCGCCCGCGTTCCAAGCCTCGCGGAGTCCGGGAGTTTTCAGATCCCAGTCGGGGCGAATCTCGCGCGTCACGGCCCGCAGGTCATGCCAGAGGTCGACGACAGAGGGCCGCCCCCAGAACCAATAGCCGTTGTAGATGCTGTGGATGATGAGTCCCGGCTTGAGCACGAGCGTGTGCGGAATCATCGGATTGTGCTCCGGGTCAGTGTACTCGGCGATGTCGAGGTCCTTCTGAACGGTTCTGTCGGGGTCGGAGAGGAAGGTCCACTGCGCGCCCACCGACGCCCGGAACTCCTGGAGCGTGTGGTGGTCATCGGTGGAGATCGTGGCAATCTGGGTGTATGCCACAGCGATCTTCGGATAAAACGCGGCAAGTTCCAGATGCTGCTGGTGCTCTTTCGGGCAGTAATGGCCGCGCGCAAGCGTCAGGATCAGGGGATCATCACCCTGGAGTTCGCTGAGTTTGCGCTGCGTGCCCGTGTGATCGGGCAGCTGATAGTCGGGAAAAACGCTTCCGGGTAGGAGGTCATTGCGCATGATTGGACGCCTCAACAGCTGGCGGTGGCACGGCACTGTTCATAGTGCCGAATGGGGCGCGCTCTCGTGGATCGGCGTATTTCAATCCCAAGCTTCCGCATCTTGTAAATCAGCGTGGTACGCGGCAATCCAAGCCGATTGGCCGCTCCATCCTGCCCTCCGATCAGCCAGTCGGTTTGCTCCAATGTTTCCAGGATATGCTCCCGGTCGGCGTCGGCCAGCGTGCGTGAAGCGCCCTCCGAGCGCGGCTTCACCGTCGGCCTAAAGTCCAGCGGCAAACGCAGCACCGACCCCGGCGAAAAGAGCACCGCGCGCTCGATGAAATTCTGTAGTTCGCGAATATTGCCCGGCCAGTCGTGCGCTTTGAGGACCTCCACCACGTCATCGGGGATCAAATCGATGGGCTTGTTGAGGCTGGCGGCAAATTTCGCTACGAAGAACTCAGTCAGCGGCAGGATGTCCTGAACGCGTTCACGCAACGAAGGCAGGCGGATTGGAATGACGTTCAACCGGTAGAACAGGTCTGCGCGAAAAAGCTTCTTGGTCACGAGTTGCCCGAGATCCTGGTTTGTCGCCGCCACCACCCGCACGTTGACCCGGACGGTCTGGGCGCTACCCAAACGCTCGAACTCCCGCTCTTGCAGGACGCGCAGGAGCTTGGGCTGAAGTTCCAACGGCATGTCGCCAATCTCGTCCAGAAAGAGCGTGCCCCCATCCGCCATCTGAAATCGTCCCTTGGTTTGCGTGCACGCGCCCGTGAAAGCGCCTCTTTCGTGGCCGAACAGTTCGCTCTCCAACAATGCGCTCGGAATCGCTCCGCAGTTCAGGGCCACAAAACGGTGGTTACGGCGGGGGCTAGCCTCATGAATGGCTCTCGCAATCACTTCTTTTTCCGGTGCCCGTTTCGCCCTGGATCAAGACCGCGGAGTCCACCGGTGCAATTCTATCCACGTCCGTGAGCACAGCCCGGAATTTCGGACTGGACCCGATCAAATCTACACTCGTCATACCGTAACTCCTTTATGAACGTGCAAACCAGCATGCGCTCCGCTCTGGACTCGCAGGCCCGGCAACGAGGGAGGCCGCAGGTTGGGCGCTGGGGCGATTTCGATTTAATGCTCGATCGCCTCTCCTACAATCTTCAACAGGTCTTCCCGCCGGAACGGCTTGGCGAGAAAACCAGAAGCACCCCGTCTCATCGCTTTGTCACGATTCGCCTGAGTTCCTTGCGCGGTGACGAATACGATCGGCACGCGATTGTCGGCTCCAATCAGTTTGTCCTGAAGCTCCAGGCCGTTAATGCCTGGGAGCTGTACATCGAGAATCAAGCAGGCAGCGTTGCGAGCGGATGCCGACACCAAGAACTGCTCGGCCGAATCGAAACTCTCAATGGCGTATCCCGCCGATTCCATACAGTCTCCTAGCGCTTGCCGCACCAATATGTCATCGTCGATGATCGCGATGTTACGCTTCAATGCTCACCTGGCTCGGCCGACTGCCCGCGTTGGAGGGTTTTGATCCCTTCCGCACTTGGATACTAACAGCGTTGTGGATCGCGGTCTATTCTACTTTGGTAGAACGCCCGTCTCAGAGGAGACTTTGAGCTTCTCGGCCATCCGAACCAGTTCGGCCAGCGACCCGGCGCCCATTTTGCTCATTACGCGGCCGCGGTGCACTTTAATCGTCTCCTCGGTGGTCCCAAGCTCGCCCGCGATCTGTTTGTTTAAGAGGCCGGTAACAACCAGCGCCAGGACTTGATGCTCGCGTGGAGTGAGGGTTCGAAGACGCTTTCTGAGCTCCAAGGTCTCGGATCTTTGCAGGCGACCCTCGCTATCGCGCCGCAGAGCCTCCTGGACAGCGTCGAGCAGCTCCTGTTTGCGGAATGGCTTCGTCAAAAACTCCACCGCGCCCCGCTTCATTGCCCGCACACTCATTGGGATATCGCCGTGTCCGGTGAGAAAGATGATGGGCATCTCGACGCCTGAGTTCGCCAGCTCGGCCTGCAGGTCGAGGCCGCTCAGACCGGGCAATTCCACGTCGAGAATCAAGCAAGCCGAAAGATCCGGACGTTTGCTCTGGATGAACTCCGTGGCCGATCCAAACATGCGCACCTCGAACCCGGCGGAGTCCAGCAGATCTGCAACGGATGCGCGAACCAATGGATCGTCGTCGACCATGAACACGATGAAGTTCGGCTCGCTCATTCGCTTCGTGCTTCGATAGGCAGCGTGAAATGGAACGCAGCGCCACGGGGCTCGTTCTTCGCGGCCCACAGCCGGCCGCCGTGCGCCTCTATGATCGATCGGCAGATCGGCAATCCCATGCCGATCCCCTCTGGTTTCGTGGTGAAAAAAGGAGCAAACAGCCGATCCGCGTGTGCTGCTTCGATTCCCAGCCCGGTATCTTCAACGGACACCAGAAGTTCCCGTGTATTCGAAAGCGTGGATCGAATCATGAGCTGCTTGGGTTCGGTATCGAGACCGGAAATGGCCTCAATACCATTCATCGCCAGGTTCAGAATGACTTGCTGCAATTGAACGCGGTCGCCGCTTACGGAAGGAACGCCGGGGTGAAGTTCGGTACGCAAGAAAATCTTGTTCCGTTCCGTCTCATGGTGGACTAGAGAAATCGTGTCTTCGATTACGGCATTCATATCTACCGGCGCGGTCATGGAAGTCGTCTTCTTGAATAGGGCACGCAGACGTTGCACGATCTCGCTAGCTTGTGTCGCGGCTTGAATGATCCGGCTGGCAGCGGCGCGAGCCTTATCCAGGTTCGGCGGATCATTCGACAACCACGCCGAACAACTGTCACCACTGGCGATAATTGCGGCGAGAGGCTGGTTCACTTCGTGAGCGATCGATGCCGTCAGCTCGCCCATCGTCATCACCCGAGCCATGTGCGCCAGTTCAGCCTGCGTGTTGCGCAGGTTAAGTTCGCTCTCCCGCAGTTTCTCCTCAGCCCGTTTGCGCTCGGAAATGTCGCGGACAAAAGAGCTAAAAGTCCAGGTATCACCGGATTTCAACGGCGTGATTGTCAGCTCAACCGGAAATTCGCTTCCATCACGGCGAAGAGCAGTAATTTCGATTCGGCGGTTCATAACTGGGCCCTGACCCGTCTTGAAAAAATGTTCCAGACCCCGTTCATGCGACAAACGATATTGCACCGGAATGATTGTCTCCGACATCCGGCGGCCCAAGGCTTCCGACCGCGTCCACCCGAAAACTTCCTCCGCCTGCTTGTTCCAGTCCGTGATCTTTCCATCCGCATCCATGGCGACGACGGCGTCCAAGGCCGAATCGACAATCGCCCGGGCTTGCTCCTCAACTCTGCGGAAGGCCTCTTCGGCGCGTTTTTGTTCGCTCAAATCGAGCGCGAAGGCGACACCGTCGTTCCCACCCTCTTCCAACAGCGCCGCGCCGACCAGCACCGGCACGCGATTGCCGTCTTTGCGGAAATATTCCTTCTGGTACGGTTGCATGGTGCCAGTCGCCTTGAGGTCCCCCACCGCCAGTTCGTCGCGGGCGCGCCATTCCTCGGGTGTCAGATCCGTCCAACGCAAACCGGCCGCCCCGACGTCTTCAGGGCCCCGCTGCACCATCTTGAGAAAGTTCTCATTGGCCTCCACAATCCTGCCTTCAAGATTCCAGGTGAACATCCCCATGAGGTTCGCGTCGATCAGGCGCCGGATCTTGGCTTCCAGCCCGGTGGCCCGTTTCCGCAACTCTGTTTCCGCCTTTTCGCGCGCGGCGATCTGGACCTTGAGGTTGTCGATAGATGCCACGGTTCGATACGCCACCGAAGCGAACCGCGCTAGTGAGCTCATGACCCGCTCATCTTCCGAATCGAACTGGCGGCGATCACTGTGCATGATCCCCCATATGGTTCCGACCGCTTTGCCGTCGACGTAAAACGGAACTGGCAGGCACTCTTCCGCGGCCGGGATAAGCGGCGTCCCGCCCCGTACGTGCGGCGCCCACAAGCCGGCGATGGCCGGCCAATAAAACCTTTTCCCGCCATCTGGCATGAGAAGACTCAACCCCGAGGAATCGCACTCGGTGACGTCCAGGATCGTCTCGGCCAAGGTTTGAAAAATAGTGGACGCCGAGCCGCTCAGAGCGGTGGCAAGCGCCACAAGCGCGCGATTCTCCTTTGCGAAATCGGGCGGACGCCGAGGACGGCGATGCAACTCCTCGGTACAGACGATCGATTCGGGAGGGGCCGAGCCCTCCGGCATCGAAGCCTCGGCTGAGAAGTCATCTTGCGGTTCGGCGGACTCGGGCACCATTTCACCTCCACCTCAACGGGGGCCCAAATGAGCCGCTGTTCATCCGACCCGGCTTGGAGGAAACTTTGCTTGTAAGATTTTACCTCAGTTGCGGAAACGATCGTGAAAAAGCTGGCCCGCGCGTGTGCGACTTGGAAGTGCAGGTCTTCGGAAAAGGCCGAGCGTTGGGGGTACGCTGGGCCGCAGGTCGGGTACACGCGGCTTCAAGCCGCGTTTTTCCCGGCACTCGACCAGGGCCGGTTTTGCACGCTGCCGCACAGTCCGGCTTTCGCTGGATTGCTTTCGATGTACGGGGTGACCCCGTCCCTCGTGGTCCTTCATACCTGGGCTCCAAAAACCTCTCACGCGGCGCTGTCTCGCCGGATTTGGCAAAACGCGGCTCAAAAGCCGCGTGTACCGATTTGGCAAAACGCGGCTCAAAAGCCGCGTGTACCGATTTGGCAAAACGCGGCTCAAGCCGCGTGTACCGATTTGGCAAAACGCGGCTCAAGCCGCGTGTACCAGATGTCGCACGATCGTGGCCTGCTCCTAGGCCGGATGCGCTCGATCCCTAGTTGGCCGGCGCAGCCGCCGCCTTGGAGGCCGCTTCAGCGAAAGAACGCTCCTCCCGGTCGCGTGGATCCGTGGAAACCGGCTGATCGCGCCAGAGCCAGCGCAGCATGTCGGGTAACAGCAAGCCGCCTTGCTTCAAACCATGATTCCCGATGCTCCAGGTGTAGTTCACGTCGTAGCCTTTCTCGGTGAGCGCCTGGGTGAGGCGGACATTTTGAAAGAAAATATCGTGCTCTTCGGCGTAGGTACCGTCGGCCGCGAGCGAACGATAGTCGTTGCGCCCATCCTGAAGGAACATGCGGATGGGTTTCTTGGGGCTGTTTCTTACGAGGTTGGCATACTCATTGCCGCCGCGCAGATTCGTGAACGTGCCAACCATGGTGAACACCTTGCGGAAGCTATCCGGCCGCTGCCAGGCCACGGTGAACGCAGCGATGCCTCCGGAACTGCATCCGCCAATCCCGTGATGGTCCGGATCCTTCGAGATGTTGTAATCCTTGTACAGCGCCGGAAGGAGCTCGTCGCCGATCACGCGCGCGTACTTGTCGTCCAGCGTGTTGTATTCGGTGGGCCGATTGTTGGTCCTGTCGCCCCACTCGGCGTCCGTCGCTTCGGCTTGATCGGGCCGCCGGCCGGGATTAATGAAGACGCCAATGATGACCGGAATCTCCCGCCGGTAGATGAGATTGTCGAGGACATTTTGAGCGCGGGCATTTCCATCCGGATTCATGTAGGCGTGCCCGTCGTTAAAGACGATCAGATCCGCCGGCTTGCGGGGTGTGTACTGCGCGGGAATGTAGAGCCAGTAGGTATGTTGCGTGCCGGGGTAGGCTTGGCTGGGAATGGTAAACGGGCCTCGCAATTCTCCTTTCGGCACGCCGTCCTGCGGAAGCGAATCGGGGCCAAGCTTATAGTAGGCATCGGCATTGGGGATGGGAGGCGGCGCCTGCGGAGGCCGCACCAACTGCGCCAGGGCATGTGGGCCAGCGCTTGCCAGAACAATCGGGAGGACCGTCAGGAACATTGGTCTCATACTCACCTCCATGTCATGCTCACTGCTTGGAGCCGGGCTTGACGTATTCTTTTGGAAAGCGGCGTGGCGTAGAGCCGCGGCTCACGATGATGTCGGCGATGCGTTGGATCGGTTGATCGAGCGGAGCGTAATCGCCGATGTCAATCGGCGTTCTCCCCTGATGATCCAGATCGTCCAGAGGGACTCCGAGGTCGGCGAGATACTGAACCAACTCGGTCACTTCCGGCTGAGTGGCCTTCTGCCAGGTCCCGCTCAGCGCCTCGTGCATGGCGGTGCTGCCGTCATCGTCCAAAGCCTTCACATCCTGGTCGAACTGATAAGCGTAACGGGCAGCTTCTACGTGACCACTCCCGGCAGCCGCGAGAAACAAAGTCGTTCCGTCCTCCGCCTTTAGCTTGGTATCGGCGCCCGCCTCGATCAATACTCGCATTACGTCCACGCGGTTGAACTTGGCGGCCAGAAGCAGCGGCGTCTGTTCGCCGGAAAACGCGAATAAGATCAGTTTTTTCTCGACTGGATTGGAGCTAACTTTTTTTGCCGGGTAGCTGCGGGCATTCAGAACAGCGCCCCGGGATAGCAGCTTTCTGACCAAGTCCACCGCGCCGGCTTCGGCCGCCACATGCAGCGGGGTCATCCCCTTGGGATCGGCGATGTTCGGGTCCGCGCCGCCGTCTAACAAGGCGATTGCCGCCGCCGCGCTGTTATACGATCCCGCCATGGCCAACATCTTGGTCCCGTTTTTGTCCGGCAAAGCGTAGTTGGGATCCGCGCCGGCCTTCAACAGATACTGAACCGAGGCAGCGTCGTTCTTCATGATGGCGAACGCCAGAGCCGTGAATCCGCTCGGGGTGGCGGCATCTACCTTGGCGCCTTTCTGGATCAGAACGTTGACCACATCCGCGTGCCCTTCGGCCGCGGCCCACATCAGCGCATTCTGACCCCGGCGAGGCTCCGCGGCGTTTACGTCCACGCCCGCGCCGATCAATAGCTTCACTTCGTCCACGCTCCCCGCGCCGGCCGCGATCATCAAGCTGGTCTCGCCATTCCAACGAGCCGCTTTCGGATCGGCGCCCGCTTTCAGCAGCTGGCCGGCGAGCGCAGCATCGCCGTTGGCTAACGCCAGCGTGAGAGGCGTTTCTCCATACTCACCCGCCGCGTTGACATTCGCCCCGGCTTCAATCAACTTCGTGGCGATATCCGGCAGATCGAGAAAGACGGCCCACGAGAGCGCCGTCGCACCGTCCGGCTGTGCCGCGTCTATGCCCGCATGTTGCGCGATCAACGCGGCGGCCGCCTTGGTGTCCCGGCGTTTTACGGCGTCAATGAGGCGATAATCGGTGGCGGCCGAGCAGCACGCCGCGGCAAGCAAAACCACGGCCGTGGTTCGGGTGAAGATGGCCGGCCGCGTTCGCAACATCGTTATCTCTCGGATCTAAATGCCCGGATCTAAATGTCGGAAAGATGTTGCAGCTCGCCGGTGCTGTCCCCCAGCTTTTCGGTGGGAACACCGGCTTTGTCGAGCATCGCGAGCAGCAGGTTGTTCAGCGGCGCCTCGCCGGTATACCGGATATGCCTCCCGCTCTTGAGCTTCCCGCCTCCACCACCTAAAACGGCAACCGGGAGATCGGTGTGGGTGTGCGCATTTCCATCCGCGAGGCTGCTTCCGTAAAGGAGCATCGAGTGGTCGAGCAGGCTGCCGTCGCCGTCCGGAGTCGACCGCATTTTATTCACCAGGTACGCAAACTGCTCCACATGGTGAGTGTTAATACGGATGGTCTTCTCAATCTTATCCGGATCGTTTTGATGGTGCGTGCAGTTATGATGGCCATCGGAGATGCCGATGTCACGGTAGCTTCGATTGCTGCCTTCGCGCGCCAGCATGAAAGTCGCTACGCGCGTCAGGTCGGCTTGATAGGCAATCACCATCAGATCCATCATGAGCCGGGCGTGGCTCACGAAATCCTCCGGAGCCGACGCGGGCTGTTCCATGGCCGGCATCGTCATGGAAGCGTTTTGCTCCTCGGCCTTCTGGATGCGCCGCTCCACATCGCGAACGGCCTCCAGGTATTCCTCGAGTTTGCCGCGGTCGCCCGGCCCCAGCTTGGCCGACAGGCGATTCACCGAGCCGGTGACGAAGTCTAAAATGCTCCGTTGTTCCCGGAATCCTTCCATGCGGGAAGCGGCGTCGGTGCTGGCGCCGTCGCCGAACAGACGTTCGAAAAGAACGCGCGGATTCACTTCCATCGGATTGGGGGTGGCCGGGCTGCGCCATGAAACGGTATTGGTGTAAGCGCAACTATAACCGGAGTCGCAGCCACCCGCTAAATTCGGAGCTTCCACGCCAATTTCAAGCGAGGCGAACTGCGTCTGTTTGCCCAATTGGCGGGCCGCCACCTGGTCGGCGGAGATCCCTGCATGGAGATCGGCGCCCTCGGTTTTCTTGGGATGTACGCCGGTCAGCCAGCTGGCGCCCGCGCGAGCATGGTCTCCAGCGCCATCGCCATAGGAACGGCCATTGAGCTGCGCCAAACCGCTGAGCACCAGGGTGTCCTCGCGAAACGGTTCCAGCGCCTTCATGGTCTTATTGAACTCGAACCCGGCTCCTTCACCCGTCGGGTTCCACGCCGATGCGATGATCCCGTTCGGTACATACACGAAGCCCAAGCGGACCGGTTTCGCCGGGTTGCCGGCCAGTTGGGCAAACGCCGGGGCCATGGCGTCCAGAAAGGGCAGAGCCAAAGCCGCGCCCATGCCGCGAAGAACCGCCCGGCGATCCAGGTGCTTGTTGGTAACGAACATTAGTCCGCGGACCTCCTCATCTGAAATGGTGTACTCGTCGCAACCGCCATAATCAGATCCCGCAGCCGGTACTGGTTGGCTTCGGTCTGGCGCATGATGGCCCGGATGGTTGGCATGTCGTAATACTCGACACCCCGCCCCAGGCCGTACGTGAAAAGCTTACTGGTTACCGTGGAAACGAATTCGTCGCGGCGGCTGGTGGCCAGCACCTGTCGTAATCCGGCCGGCCCATCGAACCCGGTTCCATCCGGGAGCTTGCCGGATGCGTCGATTTTGGAGCCGCCGTCTTCCAATCGCCATTCTCCGATTCCATTGTAGTTCTCCAGCGCGAATCCCAGCGGATCCATATTTTTATGGCAGCCGGCGCAAGCCGGGTTCGCGCGGTGTAGTTCCATGGCTTGGCGCAACGTCAATTTCCGCGAGCCCTGGGTGGTGGCATCGAGCGATGGCACGTTCGGCGGAGGCGGCGCCGGCGGCTCGCCTAGCAAGTTGTCGAGAATCCACTTTCCACGCTGCACCACCGAAGTGCGGTTGGGCGCCGAAGTCACCGTCAATATGCCGGATTGTCCCAGCAGACCCCCGCGATCGGGATCGGTCAGATCCACGCGGCGAAACTGGGAGCCGTAGATATTGGGAATTCCGTAATGCAATGCCAGACGCTCGTTCAGGAAAGTGTAGTTGGCGGTGAGCAAGTCCAATATGCTGCTATTTTCCCGCAGAATACTGCTCATGAAGAGTTCGGTCTCCTGCCGCATGCTGGAGCGAAGACTCTCGTCAAAGTCGGCAAACACAACCGGGTCGGGCCGCACCGTCTCCAGATTCCGGATTTGCAGCCACTGGCCGGCGAAGTTGTTCACCAACGCAGAAGATTTCGGATCGTCCAGCATCCGCTCCACTTGGCCGGCAAGAACCGCCGGATTGGAAAGCTCGGATTTCTCGGCCAGCTCCAGCAGCGTGTCGTCGGGGATGCTGCTCCAGAGGAAAAACGAAAGGCGCGAGGCGAGCTCAACATCGCTGATGCGATGCACGGCTTTGTGGGTTGCGCCCGCGCTCGGATCCGATTCCACGCGGAACAAAAAGTCGGGGGACACCAGCATGGCCTGAATGGCCTTTTCGATGCCGTAATCGAAATTGCCCTTCGCTCGGGCATTCCGATAAAACTCCAGCAACGGCTGTAGATCCGCGCCGGTCACTGGCCGGCGATATGCATGGCGGCTCAGGTGAGCGAGTATCTCGCGGGCGCAGGTGGTCTCTTCAGAAATGCCCGCCGGATGGCATACGAAGATCTTCTCGCGGCTGGGCGTGTCCCCGGCGCCGGTAGGTTGATACGGCCCTGCGATACTGACGTTCAATAATGGCGTGGAATCGCCTTTCGCATCGGGCGGGAAACGCTTCACTCTTACTCCGTCCACGCGAAGGTCCATGCCTGCCGACGACGCTTCAGGCCGCAAGCTGGGCACAAAAGCAATGGGGTGCATTCCGGCCGGCGCCGAGGCTTCCAATTTCAGGGATTCTTTGGGATAAGTGACGGCCACCGTATGCGGCCCTGCCTGCATCGGCAGCCGCAATTCCAAGGGCGCGGGATTGGACGGGTTGTTTGCGCCTCCCAAACGAATGCGGATCACGTATTCGGCATCCAGCGGAAAATAGTAGCGCACCGAGAGTCCACCCGCGGAGTTGAAGGGAAGATCGTCACTCATCCATTCCGCGCGCGGCGGAACCGGAGCGGCGACACCACGGTTCGGCTCACGGCGAGGTTCAAAAACCTGCTCCGATGGCTTGATTGTGGTGTCGCCAACCGCCAGCCGCGCGACTTTGCGGCCCACCGACAGATACCGGTCAAGCAAGGCGGAGGAAACGGAAAGCACGTCGCCGATGTTGTCAAACCCATAACCGGAATCATCCACGGGAAGTTCGGAACCGGGATTCAAGTCCAACGCGAAAATGTCACGGATGGCGTTGCTGTATTCGGCTCGGTTGAGCCGGTGGACGCCCGGATGCCCCGGATTCGGGTCGGCCGCGGCCGCGGCGTCCAGGGCACTCTCAAGCCATTTGCTGAACTCAGCCGTGCGAACGGAATCGGGGCGCGGCAACCCCGCGGGCGGCATTTGCCCCGTCTTTACTTTGCGGAGCACCTTTTCCAACAATGGAGCATTGCCGCCGATGTCCCTGAGGTCCAAGCCTTCGAACGTGACTCCCGCGGTTCGCAGCCGGTTATTGTGACACGGAACGCAAAACTGCCTCAATTGCGCCTGATTCGAATCCACCGCCGGGCTGGTTTGCGCATTCCCGGACGCAGCCATCAACAAGCCCAGGGCCAGGCTGAAGAGTGGGCTGCCCGGAGAAAGAGATCCGTATGACAATGCGTTGCGGCCTAAATAAGAGATTCCAATATTATCTTAAGAGTTGCTCGCCGGAACCGGCAACTCTGGAGGAGTGAATAGGCGTGAACTTGACGTGAACCAATGGGGGCGGGCGGCTTGCAGGTTGTAACACAGTTTTGTGGCACAATCTGGAGTTAGAGGAGAGCGTGAGAGCCCATGGATTCAAAGAAACTCCCATCCGCGGTTTCGCGCCGCAACATTCTGAAGACGGCGGTCGGCGGCGCTGCCTTTGCAGGTCAAGCTGGACTGGCTCCGGCGCAAAAAACCGGCACGGTCGCCGGCCGGAAATTCAAAGCCTGGGTATCCACCGGCTATGGACCGGATACAACGCACCTGGAAGAGCTGACCCTGCTTCCTATCAGCGGACGGCAGGTGCTGGTGCGCACCGAAGTGAGCCAATGCTGCTACACCATGACCGTCCGAATTTTTGGGACCCAGGACGGCGGCCGTCCCGACCCGCTGGGTCCACAAGCGCCGGTCATAGTCAACGATCCCGATGAACCCACCATCCAGGGCCACGGCGGCGTCGGTATCGTGGAAGCCATTGGGCCGGAAGTGCATCGGGTGCAGGTGGGCGACCGGGTGATCGTTCCCGTCACTCCGCAGTGCGGCGTTTGTTACGACTGCCTGCGTGGAAGAGCGGATCGCTGTCAATCCGGGGCCAACGTGAAGACCTTCCCGCTGGCAACCCGGGCTAACGGCGACAAAGTATTCGCCGCCGCTAACATCGGTGGCTTGGCCGAGCTGATGGTGTTGTATGAAGAAGGGGTGGTTCCGGTTTTCACCGACGTTTCATCGGTGGAGCTGGCCACGCTGCACTGCGTGTCCGGCTGCGGACTGGGAACCACCATGACGCTCGCGCCGGTGGAACCCGGGTCGAACGTCGCGGTGTGGGGCGGAGGACCGGTAGGATTGAGCGCGGTTCAGGGCGCGAGGATTATGGGCGCGGCTAAAATCGTTCTGGTGGAACCGATCCGTGCTCGCCGCGAGATGGGGCTCAAGGTTGGCGCGACGCATGCGTTCGATCCCAACGCCGAGGGAGACAATCTGGTGCCCAAGATCAAGGATCTGTGCGCCGGAACGGATCGGTTCTTTGCGGGCGGCCAGAATCACCTCGCCAATCGCGGCGGGATTGCCGCCAATATCGGCCCGGACTTCATTATCGAAGCAGTAGGCTACGACCGCGCGAAACCGAAGGTGGAAGCGGGACCCGATCCAACCGGCATTCTGCAGCTCCAACAGTTGTGGCAGTGCTGTCCGGGGGGCGGACACATCTGCACCACCGGCGTCGGTTATCCGACCCAGGCCACGGTCGCGTTTCCAGTGAATCAGTGGACCAACGCCAGCAAGACGCACCACTCCAGCCAATTTGGCGGGACCAACAGCATGCGGGATATGCCGCGCTACGTGCGGCTGATCGAAAGCGGAAGGTTCGACGCAAAGAGCATGATCACCGGGAAATATCCGCTTGAGAAGACCATGGAAGCGTATCGCGAGGTGATCGACCGGACCACCTTCATGGCCATGATCATGGTGTCGTGAGCCGGCCTTCTACTGCGCCGTGCAGGGCCGCGGCCGCCACTTGGAATCGTCCGGCTCACGCTTGAAATTCGTACTCACGATATAGTCCACCACCAGATAAGTGGGGTCGTGAACGATGGTGGTCACGATCATCCAATCGGTGCCGTAGGGATCCGCCTGCAGGTTGAAATACTCAGTCAGCACGGCGTCCCCGCTGTACGGAACGCCGTTTTTGCGCAAGTAGCCGGGCTTGAGATGAGTCGTCACCACCTTGAGCGCGCCGCCCTGAGGAGTTAGGGGACGCCCGCTCCGGGCACGTCGGGTACCACCAGCGGGCACGGCACCCGGTCCACCGGCGCCAGCCGCCGCAGCCGCTGGGCCGGCAGCAATCGCCAGCGCCGGATCGAAGCCGCCGGCGTACTCCCAGGACGCCGCTGAATAACCTTGCCATCCCGCTTCGCCGCTCGGCTCCACTCCGGCGAAATGCAGCAGACGCGTCTGCTGGCCTGCATCGGTGTCGATCCGCAAGGTCTTGCCGTCATCCTGCCAGCCAATTTTCAGACGTCCCGGAATGCGCAGCAGCGCGGGCGCCGAGTATGCCTTGCAGGCTTCGCCGGCGGCCAGATCCTTGGCTGGATCCCACGCATTGGCGGCCTTCTGCCCGGCGGCGTTGAGCGGCAGACTCACAAAATCGCCCTTGGCTAAAGGGAGCATGCGCACTTCCCAATCTTCAGTGACGACGGAAACCCAGTTGCCCGTCAGATCCACCGGCGCAAAGCGCTGATAGATGGCCGGTCCGGCCGCGGGCGCCTGCTGGGCCAGAGCAGCGGCGGGGATCGCAAGGATGCATAACCAGGCGGATGCGTTCTTACTTGCCATTCCCTTTGAATTCTTCGTAGAGCGTTTCCACCAACATGTCGGTGGTCCATTCCGGGCGGCTGTAGCGGCCTTGCCAGCCGAGCACGGGCCTTTTCATCTTGACCTGCTCGAGGGTCAGGTGCTGGACGTTCACGAGATCGTGCATGCGATCGCGGATCTCGTGCAACATGTCGCGGTACTCCACCAGGTCCGCCTCATCGCAGATGCGGCCTCGGCCAGGAATGATGTAGGTGCCGCCTTCCTGCATTTTCTCCGGCACCGCGATATCCAGCATGGCGTTGAGCGCGGCGAGCATTCCCTTGGAGCTGCCGCCCTGCTTGCGATCGATGAGCGGCAGGTTGGTCGTGGTGAAGATGTCACCGGAAACCAGCACGTTCGAGGCACGGAAATACACGATCGTATCGCCGTCGCTATGCGCCGCCGGTTCGTGGATGAGGTCGACGGTCTCGCCGTTGAAAAACACGTTTCGATGCGATGCCAGGTAGGCGTCGGATGGCCAGGCGCTGGCCGGATACAGCGACTTCCCGCTAGCATCCCGCAGGCTCATCCGCTGCAGAACGTTCTCCTGGGCCGTGATACTGGGCAACGGGCCGCGCCCCACGCCCGTCGTGGACCCTCCCGGCAGTGCCGCGATCCTTGCATTGCCGCCCACGTGATCGGGACTTGCCGAGGTGTTGAAAACGTAGCGAATAGGACCATCGGTCACCTCGCGGATGGCGGCCAGCACGGCATCGGTCATGCCCGCCGCGCCGGTGTCCACCAATATCACGCCTTCCTTGCCGGCCTGCATCGCAATGTTCGCGCCCGCCCCCACCAGCATCCAGACCTTGCCCTGTACTTTAACTGCGTGCACACTGGGAGCCTGCGCCCGCGCCGGAGCAGCGGCCAATGCAACCAGAGCCGCGGCGCAGCACAGACACTCCATCGCTCGACTCATTTCCCTGGTCTCAAACGGCGGTCGCGGACTACGCACGAGTGAGCCGCAAGTCCAGCGAGCGAGATCGCGCGCAGCGGACCACAAAATATAGCAGCAGGCCGGTGGGACCAAATAGGAACGTCAGGATGAGCGACGGTATGACCAGAAGGTGTGGAATACCCTTTTCGCGAGCATCACGCACCTGCCAGCTTCCAATGAACAGGTCGAACGCCAAGTAATGGACCCATCCCGCGAGCAGCAGCCATTGGTCGGAAAAAAGCTCCCCGACACTTGCCAAGGAGCCGAAACCACCTTTTGTTTCGCCCCAATGGGCTACGATCAGGGCAGCGTAGAGGACTGCGAAAACGAGCGGCAGGATCGCACCAGTCACGAGCGACGCCGCCCAGCGCTTCCACCCCAGAGCAGCGAGAATCAGCCAGCCAAGCAGGGCAACAGAGTTGGACATCGAGAATACCTGTTCTGCACTCATGGTCATTCAACTTTACTGTATGACTTTACTGTATGACCTCGGCCGTCACAACGCGCCTCCAAGGAATGGGCGCCCTTGGAGAGCCTGCGATAGCAACGCAACGAAGACCGCCGCATAGGCGAAGCCGGCCGCGATAACCAACCTCGGGCGATTCCGGCCGATCAACCAAGCGAATAGCGGTAGGATCTGCATTGCGTGGATACCGACGAAATGCGGAACGCGCAGATCCCCGTGTTCCAGGCTCCATCCCGTGCCTGGCATCCCCGGACCGCCATCGAGGCCGCCAACGGTGTGGGCGCCGGAGATGGGCAACCGGTGCGTGGTGTGCGCCTGGGCGAGTTGCGCGTCAGTGGGACGTACCATGAGTCCGCCCGTCGCCGAGCCGAGCACGGTGAGCAACATGCCCAGTCTGAGTGCCCATCCCATGGCCCGGTCCGAGAATTGTCGCCGAAAAAGAGCCGCCGCAACCGCGGCCGAAGTCAGCCACACGACCATGATCGCGAACCCCATAATCGCGAATAGCGACGTATCGAGGGGCGTCGATAAATTGAAGTGGCTGGTTGTGCCGCGCGCAGCTTGGAGGTCGATGATTGCCACCTCCAGCACGAACACGACGGCGGTAATCCATCCGGTAATGGACTTTAGCCGCGGCCAGTCGGGCAGGTACGTAAGGACCCAAGCCATCGTAAGCGAGTAGATGGCTGTCGAAATAGCGAACTTGGCTGGCTTCAGCCACGCGGGAGCACCGGTGATGACGCGCGGGTCCACCAACATGCCCAGTAGGGAGAAGGCGAAAGCCACGATCATCAGGATTCCGACAGCGGTTAACGGCTTGCTGGCGTTCCACAGGGTCTTCATGTTGTCAGAATCAAGCATAGTCCCATTCGAAGCTCGCAAGCCGGGGCTGGATGAGGTTGCGAGGGGATGTCGCTCCGCCTTACCGCTGAACGATCTTCCGAAGCGCGCTCTTCCAATCGGAAAATCGCGGGACGTAAACCCTGCGTCGAACCGGTTGCTCTTCGGCGGCATTTTGTAGCAGGGAAACTATCTCGGCCGCAGGCACACGCCTCACAACCGTGTCCACCCCCGCGTAACGGACCACTTGGCCAGAGTCGATAATGAAGACGGCTGGCTTGGCGATGCCGCCTTTCTCTCCTGAATTGTAGATGCCCCAGCCCTTAACGACGCGACGTTCCGTATCGCACAAAATCGCAAAAGGCAAAGAGAGATGAATCCGCAATGCCTCCGATTCGTCGGGCGCATCCACCGAGACAGCTACCACGCCCGCGCCCGCCGATCGGATTTCCTTGTAGTGCTCCCGGTAGTCCGCCAACTGGCGGAGGCAGAAAGGTCACCAATTGCCGCGATAAAACAGTAGCACCAAGCGGCTTTGCGATATAAACTCCGACAGCCGGCGTGGCACTCCTGTCGAGTCTGGCAGTTCGAATTCCGGTGCAAGTTCGCCGGCGCCGGGAACGTTTGCCATGCCAGAGTCTAACACTCGAACCCTGCAACAAACCAGGTGCTATCCTCTCTCAGTGCCCAATCGCACAGAGCCGAAGACGGTCGGACAGTGGATTCGCTACATCGTAGTTGCGGCAATCGCGCTTTTCCTGGTCTGGTGGATGTTGCGCCTATACGTACTCTGACGTAACTAAGTCTCCTGCCATCGGCTTTCGCGCCCCGCGGATGAGCCGGGAATCAGCCGCTCGGTGTGCTTCCTTTACCGAGCTACCAGTTGTCTTACCGGCTCGAAGTCGTCGGCGGTGTTGCCAGGCCTTCGGTAATCTCGATTTCGGTGCCCCAGGGATCGGTGATGTAGACGATCCGCAGGCCGGACGCGTTCGCGCTGTTGCGGATCGCGGCGTCGGTCTTGATTCCCGCCGCTTGCAGCTTTCCAACGAAGGCGTCGATGTTCTGCACCTCAAAGCCAATGTGATCTACAGAGCGGCCTTTGGTCGGGGCCTGGGGTGCATCGCTCTTGCTAAGCGTTATCTCGGTCCCGGGGACATTGGCGGTGTCGTACTGCGCGCGTTTGCCAGCCGTGGCCCCGAAGTTCTCCATGTACCACTTCTGCGCCGCCAAAGGATCAGGCACAAACAGATGAATATGGTGCATCTGTATGGCAGTCGCGATGGTCTTGTTTTCGTAGATCTCGACGCGGACGTTGTCGGGACCGGTGAGGAAGCCCTGCCCAGGATTCTTGCCCGCCTCATACGTGAGGCCGGCAGCCTTCCATTTGGCGACCGATCCGTCGAAATCTTTGACGAAGAAGCCGAAATGGTTCACGACGGATCCCACCGTGCCTCCGGTGTTGTCCTGCTTCCGCAACAGCACGTATATACCCGGGAACCGAACCATCACGAGCTTTTCCCGGTTGACAATTGTTCCGCCAACTTCGGTCCAGAAACGCCGCTGGGCGTCCATATCCGTGGCGTTGATGTGAATGTGACCGATGGCGACGCCGGCGGCATTGGGCGAAGCGAGTTGTGCCAATGCCGGGGCCGCCGCTAGTACGGTGAGAGCAACGAGGGATCGAGTCGTCATAGCAAACCAGCCTACACCCGATTCGCCTCAAGCAGAAGCCCGGCAGCCTATGGCCGGCGACTCTGGACAGGCAACCTCGACGAAAGGTGGACGTTAGTGCTGCAATGAAATAGACTCGATCCACGGGCTCCGTATGGGACATTCATGTGCAGCGCGGCGCATCGCGCTAACGCTCTCCACACTATTTTTCATTTCGCTTGGCGGCGCGCAGAATCCGCCCGCTTTGAAATCGGGATTGTATGCCATCTTCAACACCAGCGAGGGCGCCATCACGGCGCGGTTGTACGAAAAATACACTCCGCGCACAGTCGCCAATTTCGTGGCTTTGGCGCAAGGGACCAAACCTTGGCGCGACCCGAAAACCGGAGCGATGGTCCGGCTCCCGCTCTATGACAACATCACTTTTCATCGGGTGCTTCCGGGGGAAGCCATTCAGTCCGGAGATCCCACCGCCACCAGCGCGCACAATTGCGGCGTCACCATCAGCGACGAAGTCCTGCCTGGGCTGCGTTTCTCCGGGCCAGGCCGTCTGGCTATGGCGAACAACGGCAATCCCGATAGCGGCGGGTGCCAGTTCTTCATCACCGCTCAACAAATGCCGCGCTGGGATGGCAAGTACACCATCTTCGGAGAAGTGGTCGCGGGATTGGATGTCGTTTCGAAGATCAGCCAGATGCCGGTTCACGGCGACAAGCCGGTGGACCCAGTGAAGCTGATTCACGTTTCCATCGAGCGGGTCGACACGGCGAAGAAAGACGGCCACGCGAATTGAGAGCGTCGGAATTAGTTCCGCCTACCGGGCAGCACGCGGCTCCGCGTCCGGCAAAGTATAAGCGATCGCCAGCGCGCTCCAACTCGCCGCACCCGCGGAAATGAATTGATTGTTCCCGAACGGATAGCCGGTTTCAAAATAGGGTTGCGTAGGATACGAGCGGGTTTTCACCAGCCATGAACCGTCCTGATACTGATTCCGTTGCAGGAACCGAACACCGTCAAGGTATGCGTTGTCCGTGGCGAGGATACCAGCGGTGTGCAGCGCGTACAGAGAAATTCCCGTGGCGTACGCGTCCGGCGCCATTCCATCACGCTGCAGCCATCCCCCGCCGGGCCGCGGTTGGCCGAGGATTTGCCGGACTGCCGCTTGCACATCGGACTGGGGAGCTTTGGTCCACACCAGACCCATTAGCTTCATCGCGCGGTCTTCCGCCGAGCGCGCATCCACGGCCAGGAGCCAGCGTTGCGCTCGCCGGACCTTCTCTTCCACCTGACGCTTGCGGCCCGCCACCGGATAAAGCGTCAGGGCACGCGCGCCCATCGCCGTAGCCGTCACCAGAGTGTCTTCCATCGGCGGGCGTGAAACACCATTAGGCGTCCACGAGCCGTCCGGCAATTGCAAGGCAGCGGCGCCGTGAGTCAACTCCGCGGTGATCTTATCGGAGGGATGCTGTTCGGCCGCAAGAGCCATCATCACGTACCCGATGGTGATCATGTTTCCGCCCGGCTGGTCGCCCTGCATCGCCAGGTCCGCCACGCTTTTATAAGAGGCTTCGATCTGCTTCAGATTGGTCTGCGCCATTTCCTCATTGATCGCAATTCCCTTCTGGCGTGCCTCCGCCGCAGCCATGGCAACCAGAGCCTGGCTGTGACAACTGATGCAGCCGCGTTTCTGGTATCCCACCGGCGCGGCCGGCAAGAGCAAATCCACGGCTCTCCCAACCGAAATTCGCGCATCCGAAATCCCTTCCGGGTTTGGATAGGTCTTCTGGCGCGGTCCATGGCCGCGCGTAGCTCCAAACTGTTCGAGCACGGCGATCCTCTCACGATCGGTGCGATACAGCGCCCAATCCAACGGGCGTTCGCCGTCAATGTCTTCGGCGTTTGGGTCGGCGCCTTTTTCGAGCAGCAGTTTGACGAGGGCAGCCCCGGATTGTTCTGAAGCTGTGGCGGTCATCAGCGCCGTGCGATTGTACGGGCCCGCCCGAGCATTCACGTCGGCTCCCCGTTCGATCCACGTCTCGATCAGCTTCGGGTCCTGCCAGTGAGCCGCCATCGCGAGAGCATCCTTCTCCACGTTCGCGCCCTTGGACAGCAAATACTCCAGCGTCGGCCGGTACTGGCGGGCGTAGCGCACAGTCGTTCCGTACCCTGGTTCATTTGGGTCGCAGCCGTGCTCTACCAGGAAACGCACGACCTCCACATCGGCCGAAAGCGCCGCCCTGCCAAGAGCGTGCATTCCTCGACGGTCCTTGGCATGGATACTAGCGCCATGGTCCAACAGAAGTTGCAACACGGCCACCGATCCGGGAAAGCTCGCCGCGATCAGAAGGGGTGTACGCCCCAGGTTCTTAGATGACGCATTGACGTCCGCCCCGGACGCTACCAGCAACTTGACCTTGGCGATATCGGGAACGGCCCACATCAGAGCCGTCGCGCCCGGCTTGTCGGCCGCGTTGGGATCGGCGCCGTGATCGAGCAGAAGCTTGACGCAAGTTGCATCGGCGTACAGCACCGCGGCCATCAGCGCGGGCGTGCCATCGGCGTCTCGCGCATTCGCGTCGAGGCCGCGGTCGAGCAGCCTCTTCACCGCCGCGGTATCAGACTTCTGAATCGCCTGGAAGAGCGGCTCCGCTTCCCGTGTTTCGGCTGCAAAGAGCCTGAATGCGAACAACAACGCGAGCACTGGCGCTCGTATAGGCATGTTGAAGCCCCCGTGTCATCAGCCAATGAAAGATTTTATCTCAATGGGAAGCGCTGTGCAGCCCCTACGAAATCATTGCCGAAATCATTGCAACTTGTCAGGGTAGGGAGCGGCGATTATAATTGACTTCACCGATAACGTCTTCGATGCTGCGAACACCGTTACATCGTCGGGCACTTCCTTCTGGTGCGCTGACAGCCCTCGCGATCACGGGCCTAGCGCTGGCCGCGCAGACGCCGCAGTACCCCAACTATCCGAGCGAGACCCCGGCGAAATTCGCGCCGGTCAATTCGAGCTTCGATTACACCCGGCGCGACGTCATGATCGCGATGCGCGACGGCGTGAAACTGCATACGGTTGTGCTGGTCCCAAAGGGCGCCTCACGA